>Ga0207952_1000367_pt1 | contig 39762 bp, 56 predicted proteins | sample SubbioR12Aug_8Ca_FD_184831 | JGI IMG/M metagenome (GOLD analysis project Ga0207952, IMG submission 184831) | Serpentinite rock and fluid subsurface biosphere microbial communities from McLaughlin Reserve, California, USA - CR12Aug_8Ca (SPAdes) | ecosystem: Environmental > Terrestrial > Deep... | reverse complement strand
AGCCAACCTGTAGTGTTTTACACTTAGAGGGTTTTGCTAAGTAACCATGAGCACACGTTAAGATAGCGTGCATCGTCTAGCGATGCTATTTTGGAAAGAGTGTACAGAAATTAGCGTTTTAAGAAAAGGCGGCTTGTATCCCAGTTCTGAAGAACTGGGTTTTACGCCGTCAGGGATAAATCCAGAGGAATGGATTGCATTCAAGGAGCGAGAACCGGAGGATGGTCAACTTATCGTCTATCGTACCGATGGAGATATTATAATTAAATTTTCAGGAAAATATAGCACACAAAAAAAATGTGTTATAGGTGCTCCTACCGGGTTTCCTTGGACAAGAGGGTCACATTGGGTGGCCGTGACAGGGGTGGAAAATGGAAATCCCTAAAACATGTCCTCATTGGGTGGATCTTTTTTCTTGTGGAATTTAAAACATTTCGAACGATTGGGAATGCAGATGGATTTAGAAGAGGTAGAGAAATTAAAGCAGGGTAAGCAAGTGGCGCAATTCATCAAGTGGAATTTAAATCATTTTTCACGATTGAGTATTTAGATGGGTGAGTGGATTAGGATTGAAGATGCATTGCCCCAGGATTATGAAACAGTGCTGATTGGCAGTAAAAATGACAGAACAATCAATATTGGATACTATGTAGGGGAAAATAGGGTTCAGAAATCAGGATTTTGGACGGAAAAGTTTGAAACTTCAAACATAGAAAATGTAACTCATTGGATGTATATTCCACCGTTGTTTGAGGGTAAGTAAGTGGCGCAATTCATCAAAAAGTGGCGCGATTTTAATTATTGCGCCACATAAAGATAGGTAGGAATTTGTGAGTGATGATACTGAATTTTTAATTTACTTTTGTAGTCAACTTTTTGGACTCGTATTGCTGATTTTTTTCAGGGAAAACAAATCTCTAAACAGAAGAGATTTGCCGCTGTTTCTTTTTTTGCTTGTGCTGGGTGGGCTATTTTCGAGAATGATGGGTAATTGAAAAACTAGCCAAGAAATGGGACAAAACTGGACATTCCGTTTCTGGTTGAAATTAAGTTCGATAAGGGTCTACAGTAGGCCTAAAAAAGGAAAACCTCTAGCTAGAACTAGAGGCCCCTGGATCGGAAAACGATCTATTTACTATGACAGATCGTCTACGATTCTACTAGATGTTGAATTAATCGCAACACTAAGTAAATTCTTACCAGGGGCCAGCGGCTAGAGGTTTTCCTCCAACCAAGAGGAATTCTTTATGACAATCATTCGTTGCCAACACAGCAAAAATTATTCTGTTATCAATAATACTATACTTTCAGACGTCCGATTATCCTTTAAAGCCAAAGGAGTTTGGACGTATGCCATGTCACGTCCTGATGGATGGACTTTTCATATTAGCCACCTAGCTACTATATCCCAAGATAAAGAGACGGCTATCTATTCAGCTATAAAAGAGCTCCAAGATGCTGGATATTGCCATAAGCAGCAAATCAGGGACGAAAAGGGAAAAATCCTTGGTTTTGAGTATGTGTTCTATGAGACTCCTATAGTAAAAAATTCATTACCACAACCAGAAAACCCAGACGTGGGTAATCCAGACGTGGGTAATCCCCCACTAACAAGTACTGATGTTAACCAAGTACGGAAAGAAACTGTTTGTGCTGTTTTGGAGGAATTCCCTCCTTCCGTTCAAAAGAAAAATTTAAGAGGGGAAGCTTTTGAGGTCAAATTGGATGATGTATATAGATTTTCTATACAACAAAATAAAGATTGGACTCCTCAAGAAGTCAAAGAGTCCTGGAAATGTTTTCTGGAAAGTCAGGAGCCTTTAAATAATTGGTTTAAATATTTCGAAGGAATTATTACAAAAACCAGAAAAACCACTCAAAAACATGAACAGTTAAAAGAATCAGAAAAAAAATCAAAAAAACCACAACACAAAGGAATAAAAGAATGTCCTACAGCTCCCATTCCTCCTTCAATAGATTTGCTGAAGCGACTCTAGCGGATTTATGGCTTCCCGAAGAAAGTTGCGAGCAAGTGTTAGATTGGATGACAGGAAACAAAAATTTTTTAGTCTATCTGGGTAATCCTGGAATTGGAAAAACCCATTTGTCCAGAGCTGTTTTGAAGGATTATACTAAAGGAATTAATCATAAACGTTACTGGAAGGAAGCGGATTTGCTAGCTCGCTTAAGATCGGGAATGGACGATAGGGGAGATTACATAGAAAATCTTAAATATCTTTGCGATGATGATTTAATAATAATAGATGATTTAGGAAGCTGCGGACTCACGGATTGGAGAAAAGAAGTGCTTTTTGCCCTCATAGATTTTAGATATGAATCAATGAAACCCACTATGTTCACCAGCAATCTTTCAAGGAATGACTTCAAAGAAAATTTTGAACCTCGTGTTTTTAGTAGATTGTTCGACAAGGAAAACACTATTTTAGAAATTTCAGGGAAAGATAGGCGATTAAATTGAATCACTCTTACGAAAACCTCTTAGCAGCCTATTGGGCGTGGTGGTCAGAGTACAACCGAGTCATCGAGCCCAAAGATCCAACCAGAAGGCTAGATGAAACGATTAAGGAGTTTATGAAAGCACTTAGGGAGTACAAAGATGCCAGATCAACCTAAGACTCACTTTGATGGCTGTGATGCGTGTGCAGGACACCCCGCATTTCTCTTTCAAAGGCTACTTCCTTCGGGTTTATTTGACATACTGGTACTGTGCCAGCAATGCTCTAAAGAATTCGAGCCTGTGGCAGATAAAAGGGGTTATGAGAGAATTGCATTGGATGTAACCTATGAGTGATACACCCATATTCGCAGTCCTCGCGGTCATCATAGTTTTAGTTGTCGTGTTAACGATATGCATGGAAATTAACAAAAAATAGAAACCGCCAAAAAGCGAGGATTTTCTGCCACTAGGAAGCAAAAATGATTACCTTTGATGAGTTCATGGAGAAAAAGAAAAAGTCCAAGTTTAAGAACGTCCGTTGCGAACGAGGGGAAGCTAAATTCGCCAGCAAGCTCGAACGATCCTACTACGACCTCCTCGTGCGTATGAAGCAAGAGGGTAAGATCCACATGTTTCTTCGCCAAGTCCCTTTCCACTTGCCCGGAAATGTCCGCTATGTTGCCGATTACATGGTATTCATGAAGACCGTAGATGGCTCTTTTTTGATCGACATTGTGGATGTTAAAGGGCGCCCAACCGATGTGTACAAGTTGAAAAAAAAGATGGTTGAGGATTTGTACGGGATTAAGATCAGCGAAGTTAAAAAGGGGGATTTTTGAAATGCAACTTTGGGAATTTGCTCTTAGCGAAGAATCTAGAAACTTGGGCCAGTTCCTGTCGGGAATCTCCATGCTTTTAGGATCTTTAATCCTGCCTCTGGCCGTCTATCTAGCCAATCGAAGAAAGTAGTTGTGTAAAAAATATTTCTAACCCCATAAATGCCTCATGCTATCCAAAAACCGAATAGGATCTATCATGGCTAAAAAAGCACCCGTCAAAAAGATGATGTCTAAACACATTGCCGAAGAAAAAAAAGAATTTAAAGACCTTAAAAAGATAGAGAAACAAGACGTGGCGATGTCTAAGAAAATGAAGGGATGCAAGTAATGGGCAAGAAGTGGATTCAGGAAGCTCTTGTCCCTTCAAGCAAAGGCAAGCTCCACAATAAGCTTGGGGTGCCTGAGGGGGAGAAGATCCCAGCGAAGAAGCTAGAGAAAGCATCTCATGCTAAAGGAAAGCTTGGCAAAGAGGCTAGATTGGCCGAAACCCTTAAGGGATTTCGTAAGAAATAGTCCAGGGTAAACCCCTGTCATTTCTCTTTTTTTTGCATTAAGTGTTTGCATAAAATACACACATGTGTAATTATTTGGTATATCCGAATAACGAGGACAAATGGAAAAAGATCAGAAAAAGTTGGAATCTACTTCAGAGGGTTATCAAAAACTTGATCAATGGATTGATTCGATGAAACCAACCTGGAGCCCAGCGGAAGTCTCCGGAGTGTTAATAAGCGTGGGCGTGCAATTGGTATATGAGCACATGTCGAGTTACAAAGCAGCGAGACAATTTATCGAAGAATTCTTAGCTTTTTGCATTAAGCAAGAAGAATCAGAAGATTAACAAAAAACCCCTAGTGGGTGCTAGGGGTAAAACTAACGAGGGAAAAATACATATGAACAAGTCAAAGATAGCCTTATCGTACTTAGCACGCAAGGAAATAGCGCGATCGTTTTGCCAATACATCTACGATTACCATTGCAAAGAGTTTTGGAGTCTCGTAGAAAAGCAGGATTGGGAGATAGAGGATGCTTTAGACATTTTTATCGAGTTTTCTGAGGATTCTAGATGTTCTTTTTTTGAGACTCTCTACGAAGATAGTAAAGCTGAAATTATCCATCTGCTAAAGTACGAATTTGCCGATGATGAGTATATCGAGCATTGGCGATGTTATCCAAAATATAGGGAGAGGCCTGATGAGTAAAAATGGAGTTACAGAGATCATCGTAAAAGTGTCGGGTGATGATAGGACTCTCACCCAACATTTTTTGTGCTACGACGTGATCGCAATCTCTCATGACGACCCCAAAGTCAAAGATATGGTAGATATGGTAATAGGGGCTTTCAAAGGAAATGTTGAATCTGTTACGGTTAAAACAAAAACAGAGTGGTAGAAATGAAATCGGAAATTAGATTTTACGTCGATGCAACAAGTTATATCCCATACTTTGTGGATGCAGAAAAAAAAGAGTTGTCATTGAATAACATCAAAAATGCCATCCAACATCCCGAATACGGCAGGACATTAAGTTTAGAGATAAACCAACTCAATACTCGTTTTATCTTGCTGCCTATTGCAAGTATTAAATTTATCTCTATAGTGGATCATGAGGAAGATCAGAGCGCAGTATCTGATACAGAGCCTCAAGTACAATCTTGAGATCGTACTGGGTTACAGGAGCGTGTTGCTCATAATCTGGTAATTGAGAGATTGATTCAATTATTCTAACTAAAACATAGAGTTTATTTTCCATGGATAAAAAACCTAAAAACGGTAGTCGAGGTGGCGGTCGTCCTAAAATACCAATTATAACAGAGTCTATTGGAGATTTGGAGGGAAAATTGCCTCCTCGTCCTATTATATTAGAGCAAGTTATGTATTGGATGGACCTTGGCGGCACGGCCGAAGAAATAGCCGGATCTTTTCATGTTTCTGTTGATACTTTAGATAGAAGATTAAAAGAAGTTACTAACCTCGGATTTGCGGAATTAAAAGAAAAGGTTTGTGGAGATGCTAAACTTAAATTAAGACAGAATCAATTTAAACTATCTGAAAGTAATGCGACGATGGGCATCTGGCTTGGTAAACAGTGGCTTGGCCAGAAAGAAGAGATTAAAGAAATGGTGAGCGAAGAAGTCTTTTCTGTTTTATCTAAATTATTGGAAAGAAAAAACATTTCGTAAATGACCCCTCTTTTTTCCCATCGACAAAACGAATTCATCGATCATTCCAATTCTAAATTCAACTTAGCTCATGGCGCAGTTTCGTCGGGCAAGACGGTTGCGTCTCTATTTAGGTTTATGCAAGCGGTCGAGGTGTGCGAGGGTAACTCTATTTGGATTATCGGATACTCTCAAGGGACCATCTATCGCAACGTCATTTCTCAACTGTTTGACAGAAATAATCAGCAACTAGGATTTTTTCGCTACTTTTGTACATGGCGCACTGGCAATAGTAATCGTCTCATATATAAGGGCAGAGAGATCCAATGTATAGGGGCTGGAGATCAGGGAGCATTGGGTATCATACAAGGAGCCTCAATAGATCTAGCTTTATGCGACGAGATGACTCTATATCCTCCCGTCGTGCTAGATATGATCACTACAAGGATTAGACCCCCTGGCTCTCAACTCTTCGGCACGATGAACCCTGTAGAGCCGTCCCATAAATGCAAAGAGATGATTGATTCGTCTGAGAAAGAGCCTGAATTGTATTATCAATTACATTTTAAGATAGAGGATAATCCTTATTTAGAGACTAACTACATAAAACTTCTCCAGAATTCGTTATCCGGCCTGTTTTATAGAAGATACTATTTGGGAGAATGGTGTTTAGCCGAAGGAGCTATCTTTGACTTCTTCGAGCGAAAATATCACACAGTTGCTCGCCCTCCTCGAGCAGCTGAATTCTACCTGGCAGCTGTCGATTATGGAGCATCCAACCCTTTCGCGGCTCTTATCGTGGGATATAATTCAGGAAAATCTACGCAAACTGGCGCTGTGATGTGGGTGGAAAAAGAGTATTATTGGGATCCTAAAGCCACGAATAGGCAAAAAACTAACTCTGAATTTAAAAGAGATTTGGAAGTGTTTTTTGAGGCATATCCCATCAAACATTTCTACATCGATCCTAGTGCCGCATCATTTAAAGCTGAGATGAGATCTAGCAATTTCCACTTTTCCGATGCTGATAATGACGTATTCAACGGCATCCAACTAATGACTAATTTGATGAAAGATGGATCCCTGTCAGTGTGTCAGTCCTGTACTAACTTAATCAGAGAGATAGAGGGATATTGCTGGGATAGTAAAAAGTCTGAGAAGGGAGAGGATGCTCCGATTAAGAAAAACGATCACCTCTTGGATTGTCTTAGGTACGTGATTAAAACTTTCGTGGGAAATAAAAAGACTATCTCGCCTCCCAATTCCTCCAATGACTTTGGTAAAACTCTAGGATCACAGAATAACAACTCTCCATTCATGCCAAAAAGGAGTCCGTTTTAATGGATGACGAAGAAATATTAGGTGAGGATTTCGAAAAAGTGCCAGGAACCTGGGCTTATGAATTAAAAAATCACTGGGAGGTATTTTCTGCATATTGCTGGAAGACATTTAACAAATGTTCAGAACACACAGTTGAAGAAAATGTAGATTTCCTAAAATGGAGAGAGTACATGCTTTGGGATATGTGCAGACGACACAAAGAGGAATTACAAAATGGAATACGAAACAATAGGGATGAAATCTCTAGCTGAGAGCACGAAAGAAAGGATCCAAGCGCGTGAGCAAGATGTGATGGCTTCTGTTCGCCGTAAAGTGGGCGAAACCTCTGATCTACTCCCATTATCTGACACGATAGACCACGATTATGTGATTAATCTGCTAAAGGTATTGCTCGATCAAATCCAAAAGCATCGCCAAGACAATAGGGCGCTGGAGTTTTCACTGAAATCTAGCATTACGTCTTTGTTAGCTAAACTAGAGGTAGACAAGATGCAACCAAGGGCGATGCCAGATTATATTAAAGAGGAGATCAAGAAGCATTTGGAGGAGATGGGAATCGTCCCTAAGAAAGGAAAGAAAAAAGCTGTTGTGGATTGATAACAAATATTTAAATAGTATGAAATTATCAACTGTGGAGTTTCTCCGTGTCTATTTTCACCCCTCCTTGGCAGCTTCAAGAAACAGAACCCTCTAACACAAACGTCAGTCAATGGTTGACGGGCACGTTTATGAAACTCTCCACGCGAGAACAACCTCGGTGGAATCAGTCGCACATTGATACGCTTTTTAAAGCCGGTTGCCAAAAGACAATCAACCAGACATTCAACTTCGCTCCTGGCTTTAACTCCTTTGACTATCACTTCAACTTGATGCAACAGCCCATAAACATGGTAACGGGCTATCAGAGAGAACATCGCAAGTCTATTTTCTACATCCCGTCTGAAGGAGCTGACCCCAACACTACTGATCAATACACGCGCATAGTCACCCATGTTAACAACGCGGAAGGAATCAACGAGCAGTACTCTAAAGGGTGCGAGCTTGCTGCTATCTCGGGTCTTTGCTTAGCACAACCTTATCTAGATTTTACCGGCGATGATCCTGCGCAAGGCAACATGCGCCTAAAGATTTGGGAGTACAATAGTTTTGTAACGGATGGTTATGCTCGCAACGCTGATTTTAGCGACGCGAACCTCATATGGACGCAGGAATATATCTCACGCAAAGAAGCGCAAGAGAGATTCACTGGAAAACAAATCACTGCTGTCCCATTTAATGGAGCTCCTCAACGCTATGGTAACTTCTATTTCTTGCCTGAAAATTACAATCTCACGCGTACAGATCTAATGATTGTTTCGTATGTTTGGTATCGTTGGAAACGCAAAAAGAAGCGTCTATATAGCCCTTCTCGCAATCAATTCTTCGACTTTGGCGGTGGAGAGGAGCAACTAGATGCCATCCTATACAATATCCCCGATTTCGAGGTGGTTGAAGTAGATACTCCTACCTGGAAATTGGCTGTCATTCTCAACGATCAATTGATGTGGCAAGGGGTCAATCCCCTGGGCTTCGATGAATGCCCAATGGTGCCGATTTTCTGGGAGTACGATCCACACATTGGTGATCCTAATCTCTACGTGCGCTCTTTAGCTCGTACGATGCGATCGCCTCAATTCCTAATGAATCGCCAGATCATTATCTCTCACGAGCAGAAAGAGACCACGATCAATTCTGGCTGGATCAGGACCATTGACGCGGTGGCTAACGAGGATAATCTTAAGAAAGGACTGAATGGCTACGATATTGTCCTTAATGATGGCAAGATCATAGGCCAAGATATTCAGCGTATAGAGCCTACTACCGTTCCGGAATCTGACTTTGCTCTAGCTGATCGTATGTCCTCTCTCATCTTTTCTACTTCAGGAGTGAATCTAGAAAACTGGTCGGCTCAAGAAGATCCAAAAGCATCTACTCTTACTACTCTGATCAAGCAAGCCGCCAATCTCATGGTCTTGCAAAAGTACTTCGATCAGTGGGACTATGCTCTTAAGCTGATAGGATCCTTAGAGCTTAAGATCATCTTAAACAATTGGAATGCAGCTAAAGTGGGCCTCATTCTAGGCGAAGAGCCAAGCGAACACTTTTATTCTCGCATCTTTGCTAAGTATCAAGTGATCGTCGAAGAGGGATTGAACACAGCTACCCAAAAGAACATGCAGGCAAGTCAGCTGCTTGAGATTAATCAGATCTTTGGCAGAGAGGTATTTCCTCCAAGCATGATCATTAAAGACATGAACCTATCAGGCAAGGGTGAAGCACTACAATTCCTAAAACAACAAGAAGAGCAGCAACAAGCGGTAGCTCAAGAAGCGCAAACGATTTCTCATGCTTTCGAAGAGGCTAAACTCAAAGAGCTCTATAGTAAAGCTGTAGCTAACGTGGCTTCTGCAAGAGAAAGGCATGGAAGGGCGCAATCAGATCTTGGCCTCTACGAAGAGCGTATTTCGGAAATTGCACAGAATAACTCTCTATCTCTTAAACACAAAGCCGATGCGATGGCTAAGCTAGTTGAAACCATCGAAAAGTATGGTCAGATAGAGGCGCATCTTGCGATGAATAAGATTCAGTCTCTAGGTGTGCAACAAGACATGGAAGAGGAGAGAGCTAAAATTGATGCGCAAAGGGAATCTATGGCTAATGATTTTGTAGCTCAAATGCTAGCAGGGTTGCCTGCGCAATCCCAGGCAATGTGAAATAGCTTGCAAGAGATTTTTTTAAACTTATAATAAAACTTGTAGACATAACCTCGAGGTATTTATGTCAGGTAAGAGATTAGATGATCACTCTTTTATGTTTGGCAGCGGGAACCAAAGTAGCCCGTTTCCTAAGGGAGCGCACGAAAAGGTTTATCCGGCGGCTGATGGCGCTGGTCGTGTCGGGACGGAATATCCTGATACGTACGAAAAAGTAAGATCTGACCAAGATGGTGCAGCTCGTACTACCAAGAAACATTCCCAAAAAGATGGATTCAGGTACAAATAATGAAAACCCCATTTAAAGATCGTATTTCCGATAAGCAAAAGAAAATGCCTTATGAGTTTGCAGCGCCAACAGGCGATCAAATTAAAATGGCTGCGGGTACGGGATATGGAATGGGCGATTCATACGGGACTGGGATTAAAGCAAAAATGGGAACAACTGAAGGTTCCTCGTCTAGTCCTGTTCCTAAGGGATCGATGAAGATACCTCCTAAATCCTTAGCTTAGTCCGGAATAGCAGTCTCACGAGGTGCATAGATAGGTATGCGCCTCACTAGTTTTTTTCGTTGTGCTGGCGTCTTGGCAAATTGATTCATCAATCCGGTGAACTCATCTTTAGTCTTGGGGTCATCTTCTTCCAGAGCTTCTAACCCTCTTTTGTTCATTTTGTACATGTTGATGCTTCTGCTGGTGAGATCGTCTCTAAACATGCTGGTTTGAAACAGATTCCAGAGATGTTCTTCGGGCAACGACCAGATGATTCTCACCTCTTCGGCTCCAGGGGTGATTTTAATCAACGTGGTATTGGGAGTAGCTTCTGGTTTAGAGAGTCGTGCTTGCATCCACATACAAGCTACAGGGGTATCCTCTATATTGTCGTATTCTCCCTGGCGTACTAAAGCAACCCTCTCATCTTCTCCCACTGATCTTTTGTGTATGATATGTAAATAGCAGGGTCTATTTCCGAAAGGTTTGTTATCTATGATATCTTGTAGAAATGCTCCAACATCAGTTTGGTGTTTCTGGAAGCATATCTTGCGATCGTGAGTTTCTAGTTTGTTGAGTTTTTTTAAGGCTATGCCTTTTATATCTTTCATGCTTGACCGTTATTAAATTATTTAGTTTAAATATAGTTTTCAACCCCAGGGATCTCATGACAGTACCAGCTCAAAATGCAGAAAATCAACCACAAATCAGCGAAAAAGAGCTTAACTTCAGAGCTATGCAAGCAAAATACGAACGCGACTTGGAAGCTGAGAGAAATGCGAGATTGCAAGCTGAACAAAGAGCTGCTGCCTATGAGAAGTCCAAAGCTCCCGAGGAAGAAGAGGACGACGATGATCAGTCATACATTGATAAAAGAGTGCTCTCTAAGACTCTATCTAAATTCGAGGCGAATCTAGAAAAGAAGATCGATCAGAAAGCGGAAGCTCGTGCCCGTGCTATGATAGAACAAGAGAGACAGAGCACTTTCTTCAAGTCCAATTCCGATTTTAACAATGTCATGTCGGCAGAAAACATCCAAAAATTCGCTGAGAAATATCCTGGCATCGCGGAAAACATTTTGGAAAACGTACCTGAGGGATTCGGTCGTCAAAAGCTCCTATATCAAACAATGAAAGAGATGGGTATAGGCAGGAAAGAAGAACCTAAAGGCTCATCCATCCAAGAGACGATCGATAGAAATAGACAAACTCCTTTTCAGCCTTCCTCCTTTAGCACTCCGGCTTATCAAGGACAAAAAGGGGACTTCTCTCCAGCTGGGCAAAAAGCTGCTTGGGAAAAGATGCAGTCTTTGATAAAAGGTAGAAGAACGTAAAGATCTAGCGGATTGTCCACGTTAAGGACTGACGTATCGGCTCTCGTCAAGCCATGACGTATTGTAGCTCGTCACTACTGACGTATTCGCCCTTTCGCAGAGGGTAGAACATACTTGAGTTTGGTGTCTATCGCAGCCGGCGTTACGGCAGACTCTAGATTCAAGGGATTAATGGTTAACACAGGTTAATCATGTCAGGCATTACAACAACAAGCAATCTAGGACCGATGATTCTACAATCGCTGGCGCCTGCGTATCTATATACGCCGACACCAACGATGAATTATCGCCTCATTGCTGATACGGTAAATATGCCAGTGGGTGGTGGTACGACTTGTCGCTTTATGCGTCCAAGAGCGTTGCAGCCCCCGACTGTGCAATTAGGTAACAGTGGCATAGATCCTCCGGCGCAAGTTCCTCAGCGTGATATACTTGACGCTGAAATGGCTTGGTTTGGTACAGGATGTATAATTAACTGGCAGGTACTTTTACAAGATCAAGAGGGTAAAGGACTTACGTCAAAAATATCAGCATAACACGCCCTCTTAGTTTGGCGCAAATGGTGTTAGCATGGGTGAGTGAAAGACTTGCCATGTCGATGCGCCAAGCCGAGGATAGAGATAATGTCCTCGATAAATCTAACCTGATGGAATTAAAAGCCCATATAAGGTAAGATATATGAATGTTAAATAAAGCTATCCTAGATTTAAGTTTGGGTGACGGGTATATATCAAAACCAAAAACCGAGAATGCAAATTGTTTATTAAGAATGCATCATTCTATAAAACAAAAAGAGTATGTTCATTTTAAGATGAATTACTTAAGGGAAAATGGAATTGAATGTATTTTTAGGGAAAGGATAGATAAGGGATTTCATGTTTGTTATGCAATGACAGGAAGAAGCTCAGAAATAAAAAGAGTAAGAGAAGTGCTTTATAAAAATGGAAAAAAAACACTTTGCCCAGAATTAATAGAATTATTTGATGAAAGAACCATTGCATTTTTGTTTCAAGATGACGGTCATAAAGCCGTTATAAAAAAAGACAAAATGAAGCTTAAATCAGGTATTATCTATTATGAAGTACATCCGTATATTCATCAATTTTGTATCTCTACCAATGACTTTGACAAAGAAAGTCTTTCTTTGTTATTAGAAAAGCTTTTGGTTTATGGTGTAGAAGCTAGAATATATGATAGAAAGGGACCTACTGTTTGCATAAGTAAAAAAGAATCTAAAAAAAACTTCATTTATCTTGTGAAGCCATATATGTGCAGTTCTATGATGTATAAAATTGAAGACAATTATTATAGTCATGGGCGTATTTAATTTTTAACTTGGAAACCCGATGGGGCAACAAGGGGCAAGCAGCGAAAGTGTGCAGCCTGAACGCAGCAAGCGGTTGGACTCTGTAAAAGGAGATGCGGTGCTCTGAACTCGGACTATAGATGAAATCCGAGAGGTAGGCAGAAATGACCTATCCACGCCGAAAGGTGGGGTAACAGAATGCTTATCCTCCGCGACTACGTAGTATCCGCTAGTTCGGATATCTATGCAGGCGGTGGGAACAATGGCGACAATCCAAGCAACCTAGGAGTCTCTGACTTCTCGTTGGTGGCATCGACCCTTGACACTAATAATGCGATGAAATTTATCGCAGGTGAAGAAGGCTCGTTGAAGTTCGGTACAGGCCCAATACGCCCATCCTATTTCATGCTTAGCTCTACAGAGCTACAGCCTGATTTTGATGGACTAACAGGCGCAGGATTCTTGTCAGTCATGAATTATAGTAGCACTATTAGTGCTCTATATTCTGAGTACGGAAATGTGTTTAACACACGTATCTTGACAAGCTCTGAAGCGCCAGTGGCTAGAAGTGCATCAGCAGCTAGCCGAGATGTGTATTACAACACTGTTTGCGGTAAACAGGCTGTAACGCATATCAGTCAAGATGGGGATTCTATGCAGCTTCTGTATAGAGGCCCTGAGTATTCAGGCATGCTGATGCAAAATGCTACGCTTGCGGTACGGTTCCCCCAGAGCCAATTGATTACTCAAGATACAGCTATCCGAAACCTGCTCTGCACAAGAGCTGGTAATAATGGAGGTGTATAATGGCTGAGTATTCAAGATTTGCTAAGGGAAGTTTTACTTCAACAGGCGCTGCTAAGTCGCTGTATTTGCCATTCCAGCCTACAAACGCTAGATTGACAAACTATACAGCCGCTGGCACTCCTGCGCAGAATGGTGTGCCTTTTGCTTATTGGGATGTCTCGATGGGGCAAGGATATGCAGTGCAACAAGTGTTCAATGCAACTCCTGTCTTGTCTACGGATATAGTGACCTCAGCTGGATTTAGCACATTTAGTGCAGGGCTTGCCTTGCAGTATGGTGCGCAAATTCAGATATCTGGGATTACAAAAGCAAGTCCGGCTGTTGTCACAACAGCGTCTAATCACGGCTATTCCACAGGGGATACTGTCATTTTCCAAGGGCTATATCAGTCTTCAACAACTGGTATGCCTCAGATTTGTACAATTCCTTTTGTGATTACTGTGACAGGCGCTACCACATTCACGATCATTTGGAATACCAACCAAAGCAATTATACTGCTTTGAGTGCATCTCCATCTGGTGCTTACGTGAAAAAGGTGTTGTATCCTGATCTGTACGAGCCTGGTGTGAATTACATCAGCGCTATTACAACAGGTACGACAACTACTGTTACAACAACAGCTAACCACAACTACGTAGTTGGTCAAGAAATTGCATTTAGGATTCCGTCTCTTTGGGGTACAACCCAATTGAATTCGCTTCCTAACACAACGATCCCTGGATCTCCGATCTATGGATATGTAACTTCTGTGACTAGCAACACGATATTCGTATGCAGCATTAACTCGACAGGATATACAGCCTTTAACAGCAACCAGACGGTTGCAAGTGTTCCTGGCCTGAATTTCCCTCAAGTTGTGGCTGTGGGCGATATCAATAGCGGTGGTCCAGCGTATAGCGGCAGTGTCCTGTATCCATCTCCTCAGTTCCCAACTTCCTCCGGTGGAGTTTCCATCGTAGGCGGTCCTGGAATTAGTGGAGCGTTTGCCAATAATACACGTCAAGGTTTGATCATCGGAGCAGGGGCAGGTGTTTCATTCACCTCTTCTGTACTCGTTGGTGCAAACGGAAATACGATATTTTGGGAAGCTTGGATTCCGGATTTTGCCAATAGTTAAAAATTGGAAGTAAAAACCCCGATTCCGGCCTCTATATGGGGCCGGTTTCTTTTAAGGTGCCTATGTCAAACCCGTTTAATCAGCCTCCTATAGCCCCCTACAGAAATCCTCCTATTCACCCCGAGTATTACGCTCCTAGAAAGTTCACGATTTCCAATATAAGCTTAGGACTCTCTACTACGATCACAACGAGCTCTGATCATGACTATGTTGTAGGACAGCTCGTTAGAACATGGATCCCATCGTTCTACGGAACATTTCAACTCAATGGCCAAGAGAACTACGTAACTAGCATTCCAGCTTCGAATCAGGTTGTCATCAACCTAGATTCTAGAGCCTACGATACATTCATCCCTTCTCCTGCCTACGGCCCTACGCCCCCTCAGATTTGCGCCATTGGTGACGTAAACAGCGGTCAGACCAATATTTCTCCTAGCAATATAAATTTGAATATACCAGGATCTTTTATAAATATTAGTTGAGGAACCATGACCAAACCTAGAGTAAACAGTGAGAGCCAAAAAGAGCTAGACAAGGCTCAAGAGAATTTCAATGCCTTCGAAGAAAATTTAAGAGAATTGGCTAAGACTGATACGTCTAATCTTCCGTTAGCAGAACAAGAACCTTCTACAAAACTTAGCTCTAGAGAGATCAGAAACTCTCAAGACATCTACTTGAAGCCTAAACGAACGATGTTTGCTCCTGGGCAGAAATTCAATGAAGATTTCCGTGCAGAATGGGAATACAGAAAACAAATCGTCCGTTTCATCGTTGAAAACAAAGAAGCCGAAGGGGAATGGATTCGAGATATTTGGACTCGTCCTTATGGTGGAATACCAGCGGAACTTTGGGATGTTCCTGTAGGCAAGGCGGTATGGGGTCCAAGACATTTGGCCGAGCAGATTAGAGGTAAGGTCTATGATCGTCTTAAAATGAAAGAAGATGGTCACATAGGGCATGAGCAAGGTGTAGATTTCTACGGACAGATGGCTTACAAAGACAAAAAAGCTCGTCTAACTGCGGAACCTTGTCCAGATGTCGTAACTGTTGGTGGATTTAAGAGCGCATTCCAATGAACTTGTTAGGCGATGTAATTACTTACGTCCGAAGGATAGTCAAAACACCCTCCAATACCTCTTTGTCCGACAACCTTATCATCGACTATATAAACCGTTTCTGGTTGATGGATGTCGATGCTAGAGTGCAGCTATTCGATCTCAAGACTGAGTATGGTTTCCAGACATCTCCTGGCATAGATCAATACAACATGCCTCTTTATGGCATCAACTCCTATCCGGCGCAAGTAGAAGGATCAGATCCCACAACAGCAATCTCTTACTATCCTGTCTATCAAGGGTTTTTAGCGCCGGCGTATGCTAATGGCAGAAAGGTGCCTTTTTATACGCAAAGAGGGCCATTCTTCAGCAACTTCTCTAAGTATATGCAGCCACTAAATCAATCAGGTCTAGGGGATGGAACTGCTACATATACTCTTAATCTCCCCTCTTTCCCTGCTTTACGAGGACACGTAGATAACACAGGCATCATCGCTGCCAATGCTCCTAGCGGTACAGCTGACCCTCTATATGTGTCTACTCTTAACACTTCTGTGCCTAAAACCAGCGTATTTCCGGCTGTATTCATCACAACAGTAGATTCCACAGGACGTACGATCGTTGTGAACGATTCTGGACAATTCTTGACAACCGATGTCAATCTTGGACTTTTGACAGGTAACACAACCAATTCTTGGGGTGCTACGACAAACGTTGTGAACTACGACACTGGCGTTATCTATGTGACGTTCAGCACTACGATTCCAGATCAAACCCCTATCAACGTGCAGTGCTATTTCTACCAGCAAGGCATACCTAGAGGGATCTTGTTCTACAACAACATCATCACGATTCGTCCTCCTCCTGATATTTCTTACTATATCGAGATGGATGCCTATCTCACCCCAGCTGCATTCTTAACTTCCTCTACGGCGATTCCTTTTGCCTACATGAGCGAGTATATCGCTAGGGGAGCCGCTCGAAAGATCCTCAGTGATACAGGAGATGTCGAGCAATTCAACTTTTACGAGCCTTTGTTTAGAGAGCAAGAGATGCTTGTTTGGAAAAGAAGCCAAAGGCAATTCACGAGCACTAAGGCAGAAACAATCTATAGTCAGCCAATGGGTCAATCTACATTTTATGGAGCTTCAGGAAGCGTATGAGCTTTACTTATACTAGAGATATCCCAGCTACTAACAACAATCCGTCTTCAGATCAGCCAAACATGAAGGAAAACACCAATTCTATCGATGATCTGATTGCAGTAGATCATGTGAGTTTTGGAAATGCTACAGGGGGATTGCATAAGCAGGTACACTACGTTTCTAACCAAGCAGCTCCTGGGGTAGGAAGTGCAGTAGGTGTAGAGTTTGTCAATAGTGTAGCGGGATTATTAGGAACGGTATCTTCTCTTTTCTTCCAAAATGGAACCTCTACCAAACAGTTGACCAACCTTGCTTTGACCACTTCAGGCACAAACTACAGCATTACGACCCCATGGGGATTGATTCTTAATTTTGGATTCAACGCGGGGGCAGCCACTTCAAACGCGATTACTTTTTCCACAGCTTTTTCAACATCTGTACTTGCTGTATTTATGACTCTTTCCTCTAACAGCGCCTCAGGCTCTCAATTAAGTGTTAGAGCTTCTCCTGGTCCTTCCACAACAGGATTTACAGGCATTCTTTCCACAGCTGGTTTTGGGTTCTACTATTTAGCTATAGGGTACTGATGTCTACCCAGTATATCACTGTCGGTGACATTTCTAAGGGTCTTACAACAGATCGTCTCCCATTTAATATCGATAACGACGCTTTTCCTGTTCTTATCAACGCTTATCAATGGAGAGGCAGAATAAAGAGGAAAAGAGGAACAGCTCTTCTCAATAGGATTAAACGTTTTTTCAACTCTGCTTCGACTGCATATTCTTCAACAGCAACACTTACTTTAAGCGGTGGCGGGATAGGAGCCGGAAACATCCTTAGCGGATTCTCTACTTCCTCAGTAACTACATTAGCTCCTAATGCATCGATTATTCCAGGGTCGGTCACTATCACAGCCCCAGGCCCCACTCTCTATACTGATCCCTCTATGGATGGGACTCTTAGCCCCTCTGGGACGATTAACTACGCGACAGGAGCTATCGTTATCGCTGCGCAAGCGGGGAATGCAGTTTCTGCCCAGTTTAATTACTACCCAACGCTACCGGTTCTTGGACTAGAGGATTTCGTCATGGCTTCCTCAGCATTTCCAGGGACCATTGCTTTTGATGATAGTTATTCTTATCAGGTAAATACAGCCTATCCATACTCTAGTTTCGATGTCAGCTTCTACAAGAATCCCGCTTCTTCAGGTTCTCTACCTAGTTATACTCCAAAGACTACATGGACTCCTACCACATGGAATGGTCAAGACTACCAACAGTTTTGGACTACCAATTACCAGGGTGCCTTGTGGGCGACAAATGGAATCAATGTTCCTTTTTCTGGTACGAACATTGGTATGCAATTTAATCTAGTGACTGAAGTGACCATGATAGTGCCAGGTCCGCCAGCTACTGCCAGATTAACCATTGCAGCCCACGGTCTAGTCGTTGGAGATTTCTTATTTCTCAATGAATTCCCGACAGCTACAGTCACAGGAATCAATTTCCAGACTTGTTATGTTACAAACGTTCCCGATGTTACTCATGTAGATGTGGAATTTCCTAATGCTACATTGGGAGGAGCTGGAGGAGCCGTTGCAACAGGTATAGCTCAATACCTAACGAATCGATCAGATACTACTAAAGACTGTCTTCGATGGTATGATGGGGCTCCTGTCAACGGAACTCTTCCGCCTGTGTTTTCTCAAGGCATGGGATGGGTAAATTTTGCGCCTCCTCTTTTATCTCAAGCAACCAATACTTTTATCATATCTGATTTGCCAGTAGGGCAGTATTATTTGGTAGGAGCTAGAATCATAGTTCCTTTCAAGGATAGGCTGTTATTTTTCGGTCCTGTGGTACAAACTTCTTCTGGAACACCAAAATATCTTCAAGACACGGTTATCTATAGCCAAAATGGAACACCTTATTACACTTGTTCATTCACTGGCGACGCAGGCCTTGCAACTACTGTGTTCAATCCTATTCTCCTTCCTACTAATCAGACTTCTTCTGCCAATGCTTTTTGGGAAGATCAAGTAGGTTTCGGGGGATTTATACAGTTAGGAGTAGATCAGCCAATAAACACTGTTTCTGCTAACGAGGATGTTCTTATCTTAGGGTTAAATACAGCCCAGGTGAGAATGGTCTATACGGGAAATGACGCGGTTCCTTTCAACTTTTTTATCACCAACTCTGAATTAGGATCTACGAGCACCTTTTCAGCAATCAACATGGATAAAGGGGTGATTACTAAAGGCAGTAGAGGCTTTGTCATCTCTGGACAGACTGAAGCAGCTAGAATAGATCTATCGATTCCTGACCAAGTATTCCAAGTGGCTCTTACCAACAATGGAACGGAGAGGGTTACAGCACAAAGGGACTTCATCAACGAGTGGATCTACTTTACTTACTTAAGCAATCAGAGCAATTCTGGCATCTATACTTTCCCTACTCAAACCTTACTATATAACTATAGAGATCAGTCTTGGGCTATTTTCGATGAGTGCTATACCACTTATGGAACATTCAGGAAACAAAGCGGATTCACGTGGGGAACTGTAGGTGAAACATTCCCTACATGGGGAAGCTGGAACCAACCTTGGAATGCTGGAGATTCTACTCTATTCCAGCCTGCGGTGATTGCTGGAAATCAACAAGGATTTGTGGTTGTTAGAGACACGGGAACCAATGAATCGAATTCTTTATCCATAAAGAACGTATCAGGCGTCACCATCACTTGCCCAAATCACTGCCTGAATACAGGTGATTACATTATCATCTCTGGATGCTTAGGAGTTTCCAACATTAATGGAAACATCTATAGCGTCACTGTAGTAGACATCGACACCTTTACCATATTGGGCGGTCCCAATTCGATCGTTCCATCGGGGACCTATTTAGGAGGTGGATTGATCAAGAGGATGTACATACCATTAATTCAGACTAAGCAATTTCCTTTGGCTTGGGGAATGGGCAGAAAGACTAGGATAGGCGTTCAACAGTATCTTTTATCTAAGACAGCAAATGGACAAATCACTTTACAGATTTACTTGAGCCAAAATGCCTATGCTCCATACAACAATGGGCCTCTAATTCCTAATGTAAATACTCTTAATGATGGGTTGATATACAGCTCTATTCTTTACACATGCCCTGAATCGATAAATCTGGGTCTAACTCCTGCTAACATCAATCTGCAAACTCCTACAGCTTCTCAACAATCGCAGATATGGCATAGGCAGAATACGAGCTTAATAGGAGATACAGTACAATTGGGATTTACCCTTTCTGACGCGCAGATGAGAGATACTAACTTCAATAACCAATTTGCTGAGATCGAGTTGCACGGGATGATTATCGCAGTCACACCAAGTCAGTTGCTCGTATGAGTACTAACATTGTCAATCAAGTAGCGTTTCTTAGAACCTCTAGGGAATTCCCCGAGGATCTAAGGCAGCTTACCGTAGAAGTTAATCGGGCTTACATCGATACGGCCAATGCGGTAAACAACAGAATCATATCCATATTCCCAACGAATAGAAGTGCTCAAAATGGAGAGACTTGGTTTGTCTCTAGCAATCAAAGGCAGAACGGTTTTAGGCAAGTGTATGCCTTTACCGGAGCCGGTAACGTGGCACATGGAAGAAATCTTTCTCAGATATCTGGCTTTGTTCGATGTTTCGGCTCATTCACAGACGGGACTAATTGGTACGGTGCGGTGTATGCAGGAAGCACAGCGATTGCCGGACAGGTGACATTTTACATCACAGGAACAAATATTGTGATTGTAGCTGGTGGCGGCTCGCCGGCAATTGTTTCAGGAACGATTGTTTTAGAATGGATTGCCAAGCCTTGAGCTTTTCTTGAGTACAGAAATTCCTTGAATGCTACACTAAAATTTCACTGGAGTTTTTATGACTATAGGAATGGCTACGGGGATGAAGAATCCAAAAAGAGTCGGTGGTTACGATGTTGCTTCTCTCAATAGATTAAGTCCTCAGCAACAATCTCTATTCGATCAACTCTATCAGGGATCTATGGGAGGGATAGGATCTGGTCTAGGACACCTATCTTCTTTAGCTTCTGGGGATCAGTCTAAATTTGCCGAGCTTGAATCTCCTGCATTACGACAATTCAGCCAACTGCAAGGGAATCTAGCCTCTCGTTTTTCTGGAGCTGGGAGCTTTGGTGCTCGTAAATCAAGCGGATTCCAAAATGCGATGGGCGCTGAAGCATCTAGTTTAGCTGAGAGATTGCAGGCTAATAGGCTTGGATTACAACAGAGTGCGATCGATCAGCTTTTAGGGATCAGCCAGCAATTATTGGGAAGGGACTCAAGAGAAAATCTACTGGTTAAATCACCTTGGCTTTCTTTTGGCGAATCTTTAGCAGGTGGAATAGGTCAAGGCCTTGGTTCTTTTGCAAGTGGTAAAATGGGGATGTAATTATGGTACAAATCATTGAAGGCACAAGTCCATTTTCTTCTATAGCTAAAGGATTAGGTGGGGGATTAGCATCGGGATTCTTGCAAGGACAACAAAAAAAGCATGAGCTTGCTTTAATTGATGCGAAAGAAGCCGCAAAACAAAAGAATAGGATAGCTTTAGCTCTTGCCACCGGTCTGATAAGTGAAGATGTAGCAGCTAGATTAACAGGAGTAAGCACGCAAGAATCAAAAGGAAAATCTGATTTATCTAAAGAAATTCCTGAAACTTCAAGGCAAGATTTTTCCAATCAAATATTAAATCCCAGGCAAAAAGAAGAGCCAACAACGGAACAATCCGAGCAAGAAGAAACGGCATTAGAATTAATTTATCCTGGTCTGGGCAAACAGAAAACAGAACAAAGAAAGCTAAGAAGAAAAGAATTCGAATCCGATAGAGCATATAACTCTGCTAGATCGGACAAATATCTTGATGAATTAGGAAAATCTACTTCTGGAATAAGAGAACGAGAAATAGGAATTGATTCTTCTATTGCTGCGGTGAATTCTGGTCAATTGTCTCCTTTGGGAGGTAGTTTTTGGGCTGATATATTAAATATTCCATCTCTTAGGGACCAATCTGGAGCAACATTACAAGCAGCAGCTAAAGTAAATTTAATCGGAGCTTTGGACAAAGTAGGAGCGCGTCCTAACCAATTCATAGAAAAACAAATTTCTAGCGCTTTTGCTCAAGTTGGAGAAACCAAAGAATCCCAAATGGCTAAATTGAATATAGCTAAAACGGTTCTAGATTTAGATAAAAAAGAATTGGAAATAGCGCAAATTTTATCAGATCAATATAGAAAAGATCTTGGATATGTACCAGCTAATATAGATTCCTTAGTAAGAACACAGATGAAGCCTTACACAGAAAAGAGAATGGAAAAATTAGCTTATGATCTCCAAGAATCCAGAGAAATGTCTCAAAATCCAGAATTCTACAATACACTACAAAAAGTATATCCAGGCACGCCCTTGACTGAAGGAAAGTACAAAGTTTTTTATCACAAAGCTAAAGGTAATACAGAAGAGGAAAGAGACGCTAAAGCTTTGGAAATGGCTAAAAAAGCAGGGTACAAGATCGTTGATCCTAGCATATTAGGTATTGAATGAGCGCTTATCTAAAATCTTACAAGCAAAATCTTTCAGAGAAAAAAGCCAATAAATCTCCTGAAATTGAAGGAACTTCTTCTTACTTCAAAAAGATGATTTCTACTCCAGAAAAGGAGGAAGAATTTGAAGAAGAAAAAGAGGGAGTAATTGGTAAAAGCGTAAGGGGAGCTGTTAGGACCGCAGAAGATATAAAAGATGTCATCACAGGAGCTCCTGGAAATTTTCTATCTCTTATCCACAAGGGAACGGGAAAAATCAGCGAAGCTATCACAGGACAACCTCCTCAAGATTATGAAAAGACTTGGGTTTCTGAATTATTGCCTACGACTCAACAGTTAGAATCTAGAAGACCGGAATACTCCAAGCCTAAAACATCTGGGGAAGCTTCAGCAAGCGAATTTGTGCAAGGGGTCACTGATCTTCTTATCCCAATTCCTTCTTCAAAAACAGCTAGACTAGCTGGAACAACAGTTTCGATCATAAAGCAAATAGGAAAAAAAGTAGCTACTGCCACAGGATTAGAAGCATCTGGAGAATCCGTTAAAGATATAGCTAAAAGACTTGGAGTCGACGAAGATACAGCTAATTATTTAAAGATGGGAACAGTAGTTATAGGAAGTTTATTATCACAAAATGGTCTTCGTGGAGCTGAAAAATATAAATCCTCACTATATAAGGAAGCTTCATCTCTTAAACCTTCTAATGCAACAGTTGATGCTAGGCATTTACATGCGAAAGCTCTCCGTTTACAGAGGGAATTAGAAAAAGGAGGAAAAGCATCCACTCATTCCTATGCATTAGAAAAAGTAAAAGAAGTCATTGAAGCTACACGTAAAGGTAAAGGGAGAATCTCTGTAGACGAACTAGAAGAGTTTTCTAAAAAGATAAATACTGAAAGAGGCGATTTGTATAAACGTTTTTCTGGAGATAAAAAAGGAATAAAAACCGCTATTGCCATGACAGAAAAAGCAGATGATCTTGTGAAAAGCGGTCTTAAAGATTACGGATCAACAAATCCTAAATGGTATAATAAATGGCAAGAAGCTCAAGGAGTCCATGGCGCTATAGAAGAAAGTAAAAAAATATCTAGATTTATAGAGAGAAATGCAAAAACTATAGGAGCAACAGGAATAGGGACGATAGTGACAGAAATTTTTACAAATCCTGGAGCTATTGTCCCTACTAGTGCAGGCGCATTAATCGCTTTTGCTGGAACAAAAGTAGGAGAATTAGGAGCCCGAATAGTTAAAAATAAATCCTTGCGTAAGTACTATTTGAACGTTTTGGATGGGGCTGCTAGAGGAGATTCTGCCTTTATGAATCATAATCTCAACAAACTATCCAAAGCTATAGAAGATGATCCAGATCTTTTGTCCGATTAAAGATTAGCGATTATCGCCAGTCCTAGGCCTACACAAAAACAAATCACAAGAAAAATTAACATAATCCCTCCATTAAATTACTCTGCAAAAGCCCTAACAGCCCCTTTCATATCCGCATGAAGATGCTCAGCATCCCACTCCCAAAGCTTATCAAAAGCATCGCATAATTCTTCCCAAGTAGCTCTAGGACATTTTAGACTAGTGCTTCTATCAAAGATCTTGTCAACGATGAGAAATTTCATCTCGTCGTCGTTCTCAAACATCTCCTCGAATCTCTCAAACATATTCTCTTGAATCGCTTTGTTGTCCATACATCACCTCGTTGTTTCCTAAATTATCACATTTGGTGTGATTTAGCGTAAGTCCGAATCTTTCTTTTAAACATATGCTTGCAAAATATTTTATCAAGCATATGCTTGCCTGTAAAAAATGCAAGCATGGGGCATTTATGAAAGATGTTAAAAATTCTGCGGGCGGATATGCGAGAGCCGAGAAACTTAATGAGACTGAAAGAAAACTGATAGCGCAAAAAGCGGCCAATGCTAGATGGGATAAAAATAAAAACGTGCCGCAGGCGCAATACTCTGGAGAACTCATTATTGGCACTATGAGATTTCCTTGTTCTGTTTTGTCTGATGGAAGCAGGGTTTTGACGCAAACGGATTTCATGGAAGGAATGGGGATGTATTATAGTGGCTGGATTTCTGCCAATCGTTCTGTAGAGGATATTGCTGCAGATGTTCCTCAATTTTTGCTATTTAAAAATCTTAAGCCATTTGTAGATAAACATTTAGGCGATCTGCAGGAAATAGTAGTAAATTATAGAACGGAAAAAGGAGCATTAGCTAGGGGAGTTAGGGCTGAAATTGTTCCAAAAATATGCGACGTATGGCTGGATACCGATGAACACGGTCAACTTGGAATTAGACAAAAACGAGTAGTATCTAAAGCTAAATTAATCATGCGCGCTCTGGCTCATGTCGGCATTGCTGCATTGGTGGATGAAGCAACAGGATACCAAAAAGATAGAGCAGTAGATGCTCTATCGAAGATATTAGAACAATTCATTGCCAAAGAATTGCGTCCCTGGATCAAAACTTTTCCTTCTGATTTTTATGAAGAATTGTGTCGATTAAGAAGCGTTGAATTCCCTGCAGATAAAGAAAAAAGACAAAATTACCCAAGTTACTTTGGTCATATAACAAATGATATAATATATAAAAGATTAGCACCTGGAGTTTTGGAGGAATTAAAGAAGCAAACTCCAAAAACCGAGAAAGGGAACAAGAAACATCAATTCCATAGAAAGCTATCAGAAAATATCGGTCATCCTAAACTATTGGCTCACTTAGATTCTGTAGTGACCGTAATGAAACTTAGTGATGATGGGGATTACCAAGGTTTTATGAAAAAATTAGATAGAGTTAAACCTAGGTACGATGAAACATTAGATCTTCCTTTTAAGGAAATAAGTTGATTTTATCCCTGACAGCGTAAAACCCAGTTCTTCAGAACTGGGTTACAAGCCGCCTTTTCTTAAAACGCTAATTTCTGATCAGACAGAATCTTTATTTGATTTTCCCCTAGCGTCTAAATCCCTCGTCAACTAAATTTTTGTTTACAACGTCAGGAGTCATTATGACCAGTCCCACAGCAGTCAACGTATATGGAGTAGGAGTAGGTTCCGCATCTTCCAATTCTTTCGGCATCATCCCCGTCGTACAAACAGTCGCCCCCTCTTCCTCTAACGTCATTGGACCTAATGGACCCTTTAAGATTGGTCAACAGTGGATCAACTCTACTACAGGATCCACTTATAATCTTGTTGCTCTCTCTTCCTCTAACGGTCAAGTAGTAGCTACATGGTCAATTCTAGGCGGTTCCTCTTCTGATGTGAATACATTGACTGGGGATTCTGGTACAGCAACTCCTGTTGCTGGCAACATTCAGGTCGCCGGAACGGCTAACCAAGTGTCCACTCTAGGAGCAGCTGGAACTTTGACCATTTCCTTACCGGCCGCGATGACAGTTCCTGGATCTCTTGCAACAACTACAGGTTTATCAGCTGGCACAACTCTTTCCTCTGTTGGAGCTACAACTCTTGCTACAACAGGAGCTAGTGTTAACACGTTTGGTAATGCGACTGGGGCAACTTCGGTAGGTATTACCTCAGGATCTGGCGGCATCACTTTGACGGCCACAAACGCGGCTTTGACGGCCAATAGTGGGACCGGAACGATGGGTATCTCCACAGACGCCACAACAAACACGGTGAATATAGCTACGGGCGCTGGGGCTAAAACTGTCACCTTAGGCTCTACGAATACTACCAGTTCTTTAGCTTTACAATCTGGATCTGGTGGCATCTCCTATTCCACTGGAAACGGCGCAATTACTATAAATTCAGGCACTGGGGCTATTGGTATTTCCACAGATGCCGCAGCTACTGCCGTGTCTATCGCTACTGGCGCTGGAGTTAAGACGTTAATATTGGGATCCACTAATACAACCAGCGTTTCTACTCTACAATCTGGATCTGGTGGAATTAGCGTTGCAGCGACTAATGGTGCTGTGGCTATTACTTCAGGTACAGGAGCTCTAGGCATCTCTACTGATGCCGCAGCCACTGCCGTGTCTATCGCTACGGGTGCTGGGGTTAAGACTGTCATTCTTGGATCAACTAATACAACCTCTATTACCACAGTGCAATCTGGATCTGGTGGTATAGCTGTTCAAAGTAATAACGGTGCGTTGGATATCATTTCTGGTACTGGCGCTTTTGGAATTTCTGACGATGCTGCAGCTACTACTTTGAACGTTGGTACCGGCTCTGGGGTTAAAACTGTAACATTGGGATCTACCAATACCACTAGCTCTACAGCTATACAATCTGGAAGCGGCGTTCTCACCCTTACGTCATCCAATGGAGCTATGACAGCTAATTCTGGTACAGGGGCTCTAGGCATCTCTACTGATGCAGCAGCTACAGCAGTATCAGTTGGAACAGGTGCTGCCGTAAAAACTTGTATTTTCGGTTCAACGAATAGCACTTCTGCCACTACTTTGCAGTCGGGAAGCGGCGCTTTAAATATCACGGCAACTAATGGAGCTTTGTCCATTGCTTCAGGAACTGGATCGATTAGTATTTCTTCTGATGCAGCAGATACGACAGTCACTTTGGCAACAGGCGCAAATGTTAAAACATTGACAATCGGCTCTTCAACGACGACTTCTACCACTACCATCCAAGCAGGGACTGGAAATATCAATCTAGTTGCCATTGATGAAGTGCAGTCGGTATCTTCAGCAGGAAGTAACGTCAATCGTCAGATCACCAACTCAGACAACACAAACGGTGCTTCTCATGCATCCTTGCAATTAGCAACTGGCGGTGCAAGCGCTGGTGATCCATACATTAATTTTCTAGTGAGTGGTGCTGGCGTATTCTCGATGGGTATCGACAACTCGGTATCTGATAATTTTGTTCTTTCAGCTAACGCAGCCGTCGGCACAAGCAATGTGCTCAGCATCACTTCTGCCGGTGCGGCTACAATAGCAAGTGATATCACGTCGACAGCGGGGAACATCGCAGCTTCGGCAGGAAACGTATCAGCAAGCGGTACAGTTACAGGCGGTACCGGAGTTACTGCAACTACAGGGAATGTTACCGCGTCAGCGGGGGCTGTTTCAGCTGCAACGACTGTCACAGCTACTTTGGGAGCAATCACCGCTACAAACGGTAACTTAGTTCTAGGAACCGCTGGTAACAAGATTAGTATTACAACAGGCGCTAACGCTTCAGCCGGAACATCGGGCGCTATGGTGGCCGGTGCTGTCACTGTCTCCACAACAGCTGTAACAGCCAATTCATTGATATTCGCAATACCAGATGCTTTAGGCACTGTTGCAGCTCCACAAGCAGTTTATGTGAGCACTATAGTAGCAGGAACCAGCTTTACCCTTACTTCGGCTGATGCTACAGATACAAGTACTTGGAACTGGTGGCTTATTAATTAAGGAATTTCATGACTACACAATCAACCCGTTTACTTCAAGAGGCTATGCAGAGTTTATCTTTTGGAAGCATTTCAGGAACGTATGCCTTAGTGGGGGAGACTGCTAATCCATCTCAAGTGTATTTCGTGCAGAACTTGACCAATGCAACGATTACATTTTCTCAAGATGGAATTAACGATACTTTCCAGTTGCCTACGCAAGGGTTTTTATTAATCGATGCAGGCACTAATCACGGAACCGCTGGATATTCTTCCTTTCAAGCAGGGACACCATTGTATGCTAAAGGAACTCCTGGTTCTGGACAGGTCAATTTAACCACTTGGTATCTTGGGTAAAACATGTCACAGGGCGGTTCGTATAGTGTAGCGGCAGGAACGGGATTTATAGATACCGTTACTGGCAATGCTGGGGGCGCCGTAGGTCCGGACGGCTCGGACAATCTTAATCTATTAGGAAGCGGAAGCGTTTCTGTTACAGGAAACCCCGGCGCTAATACGCTGACGATATCTGTTTCTGGAACGGGATTAAATTGGTCCGTGATAGGAGCAAGTCAAGCGCTAGTAGTGAATAACGGATACTTTTGTACAGGTGGAGGGGCTTTAAGTTTAGCTCTTCCTGCTGCGTCTGTTGTAGGGGATACGATAGAAATTGTGTTAGATGGATCTACTTCTTGGACAATCACTCAACCCAATGCCGCAACGCAAATAAGAATCGCTTCTTTTCAGACTACTTTAGGAGTAGGTGGCTCCTTAGCTTCGTCGGCTCAGGGGGATACAGTTAAGTTGATTTGTGAATCAATAAACGCTAGATGGGTAGTTGCAAGTATGATTGGCAGCATTACGGTGGTTTAACATGGTACAAGCACTTTCCACGGGAACTTTTTGCATTTCAGAGTATGTAGTTTCCCCAGATGTTACTATTGGTAACTACACCACAATTCAAGATGCTGTGGATGCTGTCTTGTTTACAGGCGTTGCTCAAACCGTCTATTTAAATCCTGGAACCTATGCAGGATTTACATGCGCTGGACCTATTGAGATAACTTCTTATACTACCGCAGGTTATGGGACGAGCGGTGTATCACAGATTAATGGTGCTGTGGTTCTCGATGCAGATATTTCCATCTCTGGGATCTATTTTTCTACTCCTGGCGGATCGGATGCTAATATAGAGTTAATGGGAAATCACACATACAATTTCATCGGTTGTACGTTTTCTAACGCGTTGGCAACAATTTTAAAAATTGAGGCTGGAAATACGCCTAAGGTTAATTTTTACCAATGCAATTTCACTACCGATCCATCCTCAGTAAACACCACGTCTTTATATACTATCGCAGGGAATGCTCAGGTCAAATACTTCAACTGCGAATGTTTCAACGGGTACGGAGCTGCCTCATTAGATTCTTCTAACTCTACTGGCACAGTCTCTTTCTATAATAGTTCCATATCTTGGCCAGCTTCTGTAACAGGGACGGGAATTTTAAGAGCATTCAACTGTCAGTTTAACAACATACATTCTACAGCCGTAGCTTGTAGCAGCGCATTGGGATGCTATTTCACGGACTGCTCTTTTGATGTAGGCATACGACAATGCGTTGTTGTTACTGCGCCTGGTCTAGCTGTTTTACGTAGCTGTTATTTAAGCTCTCTGCACGTGAACCCTATCGCAGGAACTGGGACAGTCTGGTATGACTTCATAAGCAACGATGAAGTGACCGACTCTTCTCCCACTTCGTCTACCGTAGTTGCACTTGGATGTTCTCTAGGCGACGTAAAGATTTCTGAACTCACTCTCACAACTGTATTAGACAACGCTTCAGGGGGAACGGGATTAGATACCTCATCGGCAGCAAATGGAACGATATTAATAGGCGATGGGTCGGGATTTTCTTTAGCTAATATCACAGCAGGTCCGGGGGTTTCTGTAGCTAATGGCGCTGGAACTATCACGATTTCTTCTTCTGTAAACGTGAGTTATACGGAGGAGAATTCCACTTTCTCGGCTCTTAGCAATGAAGGGTATTATTGTACCGGACCTCTTACGGTTAATCTTCCTGGGTCCCCTTCTAATGGGGATGTAATTAATATTATCTGTTTCACCGCTGCAAATATCATTATACAGGCAAATGCCGGTCAATTGATAACCATGGGCAATATATCTAGTTCAGTTGCTGGAACAGCGACGAATACTCTGGTTGGGAATACCATTTCCTTGAGATACAGAACCTCTACAACTACTTGGGTAGCAGAAAACTTCGTTGGCACTTGGAGCTTGGCATGACGCTAATTACACCAGCAAACACCTATGGATTTTCTGATTTTGTAGTCTCCCCTGTGGTTGGCACGGGAAACTACACGACTATACAGGCTGCGGTCAATGCAGCTTCCAGCGGAGATACTATCTACATTGGAGAGGGCACGTACAGCGAAGTGGTCGCACTCAAAGCTGGCATTAATTTAACCTCTTGGAGCGGCAATAGTACTTCTTCAAATGTCACGATCACGGGGGGATTTACATTCTCGGGATCTGGCAATATTTCTATAAGCAATATCACTCTTCAGTCTGATACAACATATAGTCTATCCTATACTGGCAGTTCGGCGGGATCTATCAACTTCTTAAATTGTAAGTTCAATTGCACGAATAACATTTCCATATACTTCTTAAATACTTCTTCTAGCGCCTCTGTATATCTGGATTCTTGTTCATTAATTTTAGTTAGTAATGCAAGTGCTTTACTAGTCACAAGCGGTGCTCCTGGGTATGTTTATTTTGTTAACTGTGTAACGACTAATAACTCGTTCAACTACAACACGCTAACGATAGAGTCAACACAGATAGTAATTAAAAATTCTTCCATAGCTCAAGGGTTTGGAGTTTCTTCCTCTGGTAGTTTAACGTTTATAGACTCTTCTCTTTCTGCTTTATCCACTGCTATATCTTTGGGTACGGCTTCATCCGCATCCTTCATCAATTCTCAAGTATATGGGAATACAAATTCCTCAGTGCAGTCGGTGTTTACCGCAACAGCTGGATGTACTTATAGCTTTATAAATACCGGCGTTACCTCTGTATTTAATTTTACTCCTACGTTTTCCGGCTCTGGAACTGTCAGTTATAACTCTCTATATCAACTAGGCGCTAATGCTATTACATTTGGCACCTCTGTTTTAGATTACAATTCTCTATTGCTTGGAGATGTAACTGCTAACTCTATATCTACCTCTCCATCGGCTTCATCCACATCTACTCTTTCTTTAGGATCAGCGTATCAAAACTCCTTAGGGTATGATGTCATTCTAACGGTATATATAGCTGTAGCTTCAGCGACAGCGGCAAGCATCCTATGTGGGGTAGGATCGACAAGTACACCTACACAGCAAACGATTGTCAATAGCATCACTTTAGCGGCTCTTAATGTCATTCCGGTTACTGTCTATTTACCAGCTGATTACTATGCATTGATTAGCACAAGCGGTGTGATCTCCGCATCTATCTCAGGACAACAAGCTACGGCGGTTTAACATGGTTTCCCCTATCAATGTCAGAGCTTACGGAGTAGGGGTAGGAACGGGAGTCATTCCAGCTCCTGTAATAGACACGCGCTCTCCCAATAATACAGACATTAAATATTCGATAGGTCAATTCTGGATAAATACTGAAGAGGTGAGTCTTTGGTATTTGAGTTCTTTTACGTCTTCATTAGGAGTCGTTACAGCCACATGGATTAGCGTTGCAGGAGCTTTAGCCTCTCTTTCTGATACAGCTGGCACGCCTGTATATCCTTCAAGCGAAGGGGCAAATCCTCCTAGCAATATTCAGCTGACCAATACCGATGGAGCGATCTCGATAGTTTCAGATGCGGCGACTAACAAGATAACATTCGGTCTAACAGGTGGTTCCACTGCTATTGACACTTTGACGCCAGATTCCGGAGCTGGTGTTATTCCAGATGGTGCAGGTGCAGTAGCAATCACAGGATATCCCGATGTCAATGGTCTAAAAGGGATAAAGACCTACAATGGTGGTGTATCGACTTTACAGTTTTCCAACTTACGAGACATCACTCCCTATGTAGTGGGGTCGAATGCTAATCTTTCTGCATTTACCACAGTACAATCAGCAATCGATCAAGCTGTAGCCGATGGGGCTAGTTTAGCTACTCCAGCAGTGGTTTGGATCACAGCGGGAAAGTACTTAGAAGATGTTACTCTTTACCCCTATGTTCATCTTGCAGGAGCGGTAGACTCCTCGGTCTTTGCTTGCGAGATCATTGGTAATGCGGTCTATACAGGATCAGGACAGTTTACAGCTACCAACGTATCGTTCACGACCAACAACGCTTCAGCTGCTCTCTCTTTCCAAGGAGCAGGTGTTAGTAATGTGCATTTACAATCTGTCGATTGTAAAGCCACGGTCAATGGGATTTGCCTAGAGTGCACGGGTGCTAACATGACTCTTAATGTCACCATTGGCACCATGGAAGCAGCTGCCGGTTGCAGAACATTAAATATCTCTGCTGGGGATGTGACCATATTTTCTAGCATCTCTATATACACCGATACAGCTTCTACCATTTCAGGCGGAGTAGTAGGAATAGCAACTTGTAACCTATTCGATTCTATCGACATTACAGGGGGAGCGGTCGTCTCTATTTTTAATGCTGCCATCCAATCCGGTTCTTTGCCATGTATCAATGTGGGTCTGGGGTGTTCATGTGTAGGTCTTAGCTCGATCTTTATTTCTTCCGCTGTTGGAGGAGATTTCATGATAGGTGCCGGTGGTTTCATCTATGCCAATATTGAAGCAGGGGGATCAGCCGCTACCGTCAATGCAACGGTATCCCAACAGGGGCTTACCTCTCTAAGCGGGAATCTCTCCTTTGATGGCGGTACGACGACTATCGATACAGATGGACAGCTTATCATTGGAATGACGGGAGACGTTCCTCAGATCAGCACTTTGACAGCTGGGACGGGGATAGGAATCGTCAACGGCGCTGGATCAATCACGGTTAATTCCGTTGGTGGAGGACTTACATGGTCTGTAATTGGAGCTTCACAAACTCTTGCCGTAAATAATGGGTATATGTGCACGTCTGGGGGTGCTTTAAGTCTAGCGCTTCCTGCAACTTCAGCAGTGGGGGATACCATAGAGGTAAATCTAGATGGATCTACTTCTTGGACAATCACTCAACCTAACGCAGGAACCCAAATACGATTAGGAAATAGCGAAACTACTTTAGGCGTTGGAGGATCTTTAGCATCTACTGCCTCTGGTGATTGGGTACAATTAACTTGCGAGACGGCAAATGCAAGATGGATGGCATGTGCTAAATCTGGAAACATCACAATTGTTTAGGTAAAAATGGTTACTAACAACAGTTTAAACCAGCTACCGTTACCGATACCATTTCACGAAAACAAGACACGCAGGTATAGAAATGGTTATCAATAACGTACTCAATGCACAAGTGCAGGGGTTACAGAACTTTAATTCTACCACTGGAGTATGGACAGGTCGCACTATCACAAATGGAGGTGGTGTTTCTGTTTCTAATGGAGACGGGACTTCCGGAAACCCAACTATTACCGTTATCGGCGGAGGGATGACATGGAATGTTGTAAGCGGTACAAGCGATTCTATGGCAACGAATAACGGTTACATGCCCACAAACGCAAGTTCCACCTCTCTACTCTTACCTGCTACCGCCAACGTCGGAGATATAGTAGCTATTTGTGGAACTAATGCTAACGGAGGATACATAATTACTCAAAATGCAGGGCAAAGCATTCAAATGAGCGCCACTGGAGCAGTGACAACAGTAGGTGTAACGGGTCAATTGAATTGCTTAGGTTCTACGACAATATGTTTAATTTGTATTACAGTAGATACTACTTGGCATATTCTTTGGGCAACAGGCTCAAACTTCCAGGCGGTGTAAAATGACTTCACAAACTACTTACTGGTCTCCAGCTGCACCTAATTTCACACCAGGCATTACTACTCAATTTTCAGGCGATTTCACCTCAGTGAACGCAGACGGCACAATTTGCCTATTTGAGGGTACAGGATTGAATGTACAAGGATTATATCAATTCCAGGTCATAGGAGATCAAAGAGCTCAATGTGTTTTATTATCCATAGGCGGAACATCTAACGAATTGGCGTCGAATTGTGGAACGCTCAATATCTTAGGAAATAGTTCTTATACACAAGGAACCGGATCGCAACAAGTCGTTTTGACCAATTTTAGACTATGCTGGGATGGAGGGGCTAATACATCTCCTTATCTTTTAGCGGATGTGGGTAATAGAAATGGATCCGCTGTTACTATTTTTGGAGGATCTTTCGTACAAAACGAATCGAGTTTCAATTGGTTTCCTGCATCTTTTAATGCTCCAGTTACAATCATTCAGAATAATGGATCAAATCTAGCTCTAGGACAACTCGTAAACATGACATCTTACAATGATTCGGGGGCTTATTCTGCTATTAACACAGTGATTCCAACAGATAACACCATTCCACAAAATACGGAAGGAACACAGATTTTATCCGCTTCCTATACCGCAAGGAATGCTGCTAACATCTTGCTCATAAAAGCTAGTGCTAATTTTAACGTATCGGATGTTGCTAATAACACAGCAGCTCTAGCGCTTTTCGTAGGAGCTGGAGCTAGCGCAGTAACCACGGCTTACAATAGCGGCATCATTGCCTCAACGTGCGAATTATCCTATCAAGCCGTGGTGGGGACAACAAGCGCGGTCACTTATGCATTAAGAGCGGGAATCCAAAATGCTGCAAGCACCTTAGAGATTAACGGAATCGGAGGTCAATTGTATGGATCAACAGCTTACACCAATATGACTATCTATGAATTCAAGCCGATACAGACTGGATTTTAGATGTCTGGTAAACAACTCTCGCCTAAAGGCGAAAGCTTTTAACTATCCTTTCGGATGCTAATTCGGGCTGGTTTACAGGCAGCCCCGCCTAAGGCGATCACATGCGATGCGTTGACATCGGCATGCTCTTCGCCACAGGTTAAACAGTTAAAACGCTCTCCATTACGAGAGCCTAACTTTAAACAATGGTGACAAGTTTGACTTGTATATGCAGGATTAACAAATTCGACAGCAATACCATACGCAGCAGCCTTGTATTCTACAAATTGTTGCAACTGGTAAAAACTCCATCCTGCCACCATGCGGTTAAGATGTTTGTTCCATGTCTTTGTCTTGATTCGAATATCCTTAAGCTGTTCCATGCGGATGATTCCGTAATTGTGCCTTTTGGCTTCCTCAACAAGCTGTCTAGAAAGAACATGGTTTTCGTGTTTAATTCTTCGGTTTTCGTAACCCGAAAGTTTTTTAAGAACTTTTTTAGTGCTTTGCTTTCCTTTAGATTGCAAACTGGCTCGCACTCTAGCTCTCTTTTTTTTAAAATCTTGCCGTGCTTTTCCCTCCACCTGAAACCCTGTAGAAGTAGTGGCAATGTTGTTAATTCCAAGATCAATACCGATTACTCCGTTTCCATCAATGGGGACAGCACTAAACTCAACAACTATATGGATATACCAATCCTCTCCCTTCTTAATAACGGTTGCGGAAGTGGGATTTTGTCCTTTGAGAGACTTTCGTTGATGTTCACCAAGAATCATAGGAACGCGGATTCTTCCTTTCGTTGTAGTCAAAGAAACTGTTTCGTCTTGTTCTTGGTAAGTAAAAATACGAGCATCGTAATCAATGCTTTTTGGGCTAAATTTTTTAGGCTGTTTGCGCTTCCCTTTCAATTTTGTCATGCAAGAGACAACACGGCGGATTGCTCTGACAGAAAGATTAGCCGAAAGGCCAAACAATTCACGAACTTCTGCATAGCAAAGCTTATGCAGTTTAATAGCATTGTGCGTTTTCTCTTCGATAGCTCTTTTAAGAATATGGTTGCACGCATCAGAAAAACGCTCGCTTGTTTCTTTAAGAGCGTCTGCAATAGTGGGCGTTGTAAGAAGCTTGCAACATATGGTTCGTGTTTCCATGTAGAATACTATTCACCACAAAAGGAATTAAAGCAATACAAAGAGGAGCGAGGTTTCCTCCCAGCCCTAAAGGACTGGGTTTCCACCTCGTCAAATGGATGAATGAAGAGAAGATAGGAAATATCGTTTGGATTCTTTGCCTAATCTGTATAGTTTTAGAATATGTCTTGTGAAGTCGATCCTAAGTACCGTCGTAGACTCATAGTGCTATTGCTAGTAGCAGTTGCACTAACTATCATTGCCGCCTCTCTTTAGATTAGAAAACTTCCTGTGATTCCACTTATCCCGAATATCTTGCCAAAGGATTTTCTTCCTCTTGTGATTAGCTGCTCTAAAGCAATCCTTGCAAGTCTTAGACTTTCCTGCTTTGAAATAGATAGTAGAATTCTTAGTTTCACCACATTTGTTACAAGTTTTCACTTGTAGACATGGAAACTCTTCGAGCATATGATTCTCTTTGTGTCGAAAATATTCTAATATTTCAACATGTTCTTGTGATGTGTCGATTCCTTAAGGCAATAGTCAAATGTCCCTTTCCTAGGGATCAAGCGATCTACGTTCTTTGCTGAGATCTTTTGGTAAGAAAAGACAGCGTACATGTCGTCTGTTCTGCGAGTGATCTTGATCTTATGAGTTGGACTAGTGAATCCTAATTCTCTAGCAAATCTTCTAGTATGTTTTACAACTCCATGGACGCTGCCCTCGTAAGATGTGACAGCGCATTTGGATTGATTTGTGCAACTGATTGTGTATTTGTGTCGATCTTCTAATAACATGACTATCCTTCAGGTGGAATCAAATCCACTAAACATTTGTAAAACTTTTTCTCAGCTTCGAGCATGAACTTAACAAACTTTTCATCTCTATGCACATGCACGATGACCCCATTCTCTCCATCGAAAGAAACGTAGAACATGGAATCTATATCGCTGACAACCATATTGTGTTGGCATTGAGGATAATAATAGGCTGGCACTTCACCTTGTTTAGCCAAGTTGTGGTTAAACTCGTTAGTGCACTTGATTTCGATCATCTTGATTGGCGCTTCTGCATTCCAACCATCTAAGCTCGCGATCATATAATCAATCTCCTCGTGTTCCATGCATATAGGCTCATATACCGTTCCTGTTTCTTTAGCTACCCACTCCCTTGCTTTCTGCTCAAGAGCAGAACCTCTAGCCATTCTTGGGGTAATCAATCTCTCTTGCTTCTCCAATGTTCTGTGGTAGAGCTGTAATGGAGTGCAAAACTTGTTCATCCCGCAACAGGAGGCAGAATCACTACCCCCTATCTTGTAATGTCTCCATTCGTGCCACTCGGGTGTATTTTGCTGCAAGTCGATGATCTTAGCCATCGCATGAGCCAGAGCCAGAGCCATAGGCAGATCCAGAGCCATAGCCATAGCCATCGCCAGAGCCAGAGCCATCGCCATAGCCATAGCCATAGCCATATCCACAGCCATAGCCATAGCCATAGCCACAGCCATAGCCATAGCCATAGCCATAGCCAGAGCCATAGCCAGAGCCATAGCCATAGCCATAGCCAGAGCCACAGCCATAGCCAGAGCCAGAGCCATAGCCATAGCCATAGCCAGAGCCAGAGCCAGAGATTAAGCCTTCCATACAGGAACCGACTTAATAGATTTTTCAGATTTTTCGGTACAATCGATAATCTCTACCGCCTCAGTAAGTATGATGCGGTCTACCTCGCAAGGGAATTTGCACTCGTTTGGCTTAGATGTCCCCTCTTGAGCCAACTGACTCAAAGACGCAGCACCCTCCCAATACCAAATTCTCCTAGCATTCAAAAGCTCCACCTCTTTGTCTTTTCTGGATTTCAGGTTTCCAGCAAATACGCCAGCGGAATAGGTTCTAATAATCACGTAAGGTAAATTTTCCATTGTTTTTCTCCTTTAATTTTAAATACAAATCTATTCAAAGTTTTTAATAAGTGACATGTACAATTCTTTAAATCCTTTCGGATTCTCTTTTTCATATTCGTCCATAGATAGAATTTTTTTATCTATCTGACTAAGTACCTTCATTTCTCCCGTATATTCTCCTGGAAAATCTATATACTTAAAAAACTCCGGAGGATTCGCGTTTGCATATTTAGAATCTGTATACGGCATAGGAATCCAATATTTATTAAATCTCTGAGCTACCCAACAATCTCCTTTCCTAAAACAAAGCACTTTCAATCCTTGAGGAGGAAGAGTTTCATCAGAAACTTTGATCCACTTTTTGATCTTACCCATGTATCTTCCTTTAAAATGGCAATTCTTCTTCTGGCTTCTTAGCCATCTCTTCTTCAACCAGAGCCCTATTATGCTTCTCGATAGCAACCCTAGCCGATTCGTACTTATCGGCTGGCAGTTCTCTAAAAGAGGGGATCTTGAAATGGATCAGCAATCTCTTTAGATATTCAGAATCATCCTTTCTGACCATGGATTCTAGGGTATTAGCCTGAATCGCAGAGATCATCAAAACTTTAGCTTCCTCTTGAGGTTTAGCAGAGCTCTTAGCCGCCTGTTGTGCTCTAAAAGGCTGCTCAGCTTCTTCTGCGTCATCATCTTTTTCGCCGGTAGAAACTCCTAAAGCTGCGCATAGAGCATAACGCTTGCCATAGGTGATTACAGAGCCTATTGATTGAGGGGTTGGAGTAGCCAATGGCATTGATAAAGGGCCAAACTCCATCCACTGGCCGCTTTCATGCGCAACTCTTGTTGTGATACTTACCCCATGCTGGTCAACGGTTACGTTTTGCCAAACAGAGAGACCGTTTTTGCTGAGAGGCTCTCTAGTGCAATCTATGATGTCATTGATCGTGCTGTACGACTTTTTAAAGTGCGTATTCTTGGCAGATTCCACAGCGGGTTTCATCTCACCTTGAGCTACGGCCATTGCCTTAGCTAACTCATTAATATTCTCTGATGTTCTCATTTCCCAATTCCCTCGTTTTTTCTTTTGCGTCGTTAGACTCGAAGATCTTTTCCCAAATCAGCATCCACTTTCGAACACTAGCCATCTTTACAGAGACATCGTCTTCGTCAGTTACCAGATACTTCTCCACAATCTTCAAGTCCATGATCAAACATTTCATTTGATCCACTTTCTTTTGGTAGTCCATGCGGTCCACTTTCTCATTTTCTTAAATGTAACGTTTGTGTACATTTAGATAAACATAAAAATGAGGTTTTTTTGTGAATCTTAAGTTGTGGCTAGTGAAAAATAACATTCCTCAGGGCGTCTTTGCAGACAGAATTGGAGTCTCAAGGTCTCATATCTGTCAGATTATTAGGGGTAAAGGATGTACTTTCCAGCTGGCTAAGAAGATATGTTTGGCTACCAATTGCGAGGTGGATTGGTGGACGATGAGAGTAGCGGTTAAAAGAGAGCTGGACGAGATCAAGAAATTTGAGATGCAGGTAGGAAAGAAGATCAATAAGATTAAGCTGAAGCAGATAGATGCTTTTCAGGAGTAAAAAAAAGCCCCAGAAAGACTGTCTTTCTAGGGCAGCAAAAGACCCTGAGCTACGGTAAAGATATCAAATCGTGAAAAAGCAAGAAAGAAGAAATCCTAGGCCCGAATCCTCTGTGATTAAGGAAGCTAACGCGCATTGGCTAAAAAAAAAGCCCAGGAAAAAGTTTAGCTCTATGATGTGCGGTAGATTGTTTCCAAAAAAAGATCCTTTGGAGGATGTATGGTAGGTTTAGGGATTGCAGCTCTGATTTTCTTGGTTGGTCTCGGGGTTGCTGGATATTATTTATGTAAGAAACTAAGCGGGGAGTGACAACTCCCTCGCGTAAACGCGAAGGCTTCTAGGGCTTTTTCAACCCATGCTATCTTGCCCGAGAGCAATATTTTTCCAAGTTTTTTTCTTTAAGCTTTGGGATTGATGTCTGTGAGGCGTGTA
>Ga0207952_1000366_pt1 | contig 39947 bp, 38 predicted proteins | sample SubbioR12Aug_8Ca_FD_184831 | JGI IMG/M metagenome (GOLD analysis project Ga0207952, IMG submission 184831) | Serpentinite rock and fluid subsurface biosphere microbial communities from McLaughlin Reserve, California, USA - CR12Aug_8Ca (SPAdes) | ecosystem: Environmental > Terrestrial > Deep... | reverse complement strand
GAACTCCCGATGCCTTTCGACATGGCGGTTTTCGAAACCGCTCGTTTCAACCACTCACGCACCTCTCCAGGTCGGGTAGTTATACCGTTTTTCAGCCCTTTTTTCCAGTGCTATATCTGACTGTCCCCATCTCTCTCAAATGCTTTTTTAATGCGCTTCCAATCGTCAATCCACTCGGCTTCCTTTGCAAACATCTCATGGAACACTTCTACACGAACACTTTGTTCGCATGCCATAAATGCCACGAGCGCATCATTGAAGTGGTGCAGCCTAGAGCGTAGTCGTGGATCGGACGCGATGATGCGAGAGTCAATTACCTTATTGCCCGTTGACATAACACGATGGTCAATTTGTGTCATCTCGTTAACGTATATGGACTCAATAAAGCGACCAACACCCATAAGCGACTGAAGCGCTGAGCGCGCCTTGATCAACTCCGTATTTCTCTCGGAGGATGATGCTTGTACGGGTTCCCCTGCTTTCTTTCGTGCAGCATCGTAGTCATTCAAGAACTTTCGGCTGCGCGCATCAAATTCCATCACCATGGGTTGCAGTGCGTTAAGGTGTTTTGCAATTTCGTCGTTAAATTCTCCAGCGGCATGCTCGATGGTCATGCGCGTATCCCTGTTGTTCACCCCTCGCAGAGCATTCGGATCACCATGGATGTGGCGAGTCACTTCTTTGTCGCGTTTTGCCTCTTTGTCACGAATATCTTTCGCGAGATGCATTTCCGGATCGGGGGCATGTGCATGCGCAGAACTACTTGGAAGAGCAGCCGTGGCAAAAACCATCAAAAGTGCCTGGCGGAGTAATTTCCCAGCTTCTCCTTGCAAACGTCGTGGATCTACCGGCTCCTCGCGTTCTTCTCGGTTTGAATTGTTGACGCTATCAATACCAGCCATAGCCACTAACGATACCACGTGACCAAACGTGCCGTTTCCGCTCTCCCCTTTAAAAAAGCGCTTATATGCGCTATATTGTGCGGCGTAGGTCGAATGCGGCCCCATCGTCTAACGGTTAGGACGGATGCTTTTCAAGCATTAAATCGGAGTTCGATTCTCCGTGGGGTCATTGCAACTGAACCTTCGTATGTCCATGATAGAATGAGGGCATGGGTTATAGACGCGCTACTGAGAGAGATTTTGCAATAAAACTTAGACTGCAAGGTCTAAGCTATAATGAGATTCGAAAAATCGTTGGGGTCCCGTCAAAGGGCACGATAAGTGCGTGGTTGAAAAACCTGAAGTTAACCGCAACGGCAAAGGCAAGATTACAAAATAACATGAAAAAGGCCACTGAGCGTGGACTTTTAAAATTCAACGCCGAGCGATCTGCTCGCATTGATAAAGAAAATCTCGAATCCTATCATGAGGGATTAAAGACTTTTGAGCGCTTCGACGCGCAAGACCTACTCATGCTGGGAGTTGCGTTGTACTGGGGTGAGGGCACAAAAAATATCTCCACGCGTACGTTGGCTCTTTCATTTACAAACTCGGACCCGAAAATGATTTCATGTTTTTTGAGATTTTTGCGAGAGGTGTTGAATGTACCAGAAGAACGTATTCGCGCGGGTATGCATTTGTATGATGGCACATCAGACGAGATCGGAAGAGGGTACTGGGCTAAAATTACAAATCTGCCCGAAGAGAGATTTTATATTGTGCGACAAGTGAACAGATCAAGTCAGAGGCGTCGCAATCCAAATTTGCTTCCGTTCGGAACCGCCGTGATTCGGGTCAACGACAGAAAGATATTTTCGAAGATTAAGGGGATGGTCGATGGGCTGGCATCAGCCGTACAAATTAGCGTATGAGAACACTTGAGCACGTGGGAGCTGTTGGCGTATTTCTACTCCACGTCGTCGTCTTTGTCGTCATTCTTTTTGGTTGGGTGTGGCCAAGCATCTGGCCGCTCTACATGGCGCTCCTCGTCTATGTTCTCATTCAAAATCTGGTGCTTGGATACTGTGTCTTGAGTCGGATGGAATTTTCACTTCGCCGCATCCTCAACCCGAAACTACGTTATGAGTATAATTTCACGACGTACTATACGTACAAACTCACACACCGGCGCATCTCGACACACTTTGTGCAGGTAGCAGGGACATTCTTTTTGGCAACATCTCTTGCGATCCAAACATATTTCGCGTTTTTTACTCGTTGGACGGCGTGAATGCCCCGCAGCTTGCTGCGGGGATGAATCGCCGCCCTTTCAAATCTGTGCGCCCGGCGGGCGCTCGTCTTCGAGCAAAAACGCCACGGTGGTCGCCCGCGAATGCCGCGATAGCGGCTAAGCGCGGATCGGGAAACCCGTTTTTACATAGCAAAACGCGAGACCTCGTCGGAGATCTCGCGTTGATTGATCAGACAGAGCTGGAGAGCCGACGCTCCCTAGTGGATCAGCTGGACTTCTCGTCCTGGGTGCCGGCAGCATTGCCCTCGTCACCCTCGCCCTTGTCGCTCGCAGCAGGCTCGGCCTTGACCTCGACGGACTCGGCAGCAGGCGCGGCCTCGGCGGCCTCGACAGGTGCGCTGGACTCGGCAGCGGCAGGCGCCTCGGCGGCGGGCTGCTCGCTCGGCGGGTCGCCGGCGGCGCTCAGAGCGATCGCATTGAACATGGAAAACGAAGTGATCTTCATCAGATTGCTCCTTCAGCTTTCTTTTGCATCATCACGGATGTGACTAAGCCCAGAAACTATGCCCCATTACTCGATTTGCGTCAAATCTGAACTTGTTGTGTTATTTTGTTGTCAAAGAGTAGCACCTCGCGGAACTTGTCCGCGAGGTGCTGTATTCTCAAATCCACGATGTGAGCCTAGACTGCGGCCTCAGGCTTTTCGAGCTTCGCTTTGGCTGCGTCGAAGTATGGCCCCCACCCAGCAGGATTCGCCAAATCAAATCGCTTAGCCAGCTCGAAAGCATAGCGAAAGTGATCACGCGCACGCTCATCGGCGTACGAGGGAACCCAGCCTTCTTTAAAACGATCCTTCCGATGCTCCTCGACAGACCTCTCAGCATCGAGAACCTCAGCGGCGCTCTGCACAAGCACTGCAGTTACTTTTTCGAACGCCTCCTCCTTTTTCATGTCTGAGAAAAAGGTGATCTCCTGAGTACTCATCAGCGTGAGTAGTCGTCCAAACTCAAACCCAAATGCGTCTTGCTTACGCGCATATTGCCGGATGCTATTCTCCTTGTAGTACGCCACAAGTGCGACAGCGGCGGCGATGAAAAACGCAATAAGGATTGCCGTTGCCCACAACGCCCACTGTTTGCTGATAAATATGTCCACCGATGTTCGGCTCATATCCATCCACGTACCTATCGTAAACGCTGCGAAAAGTGCTACAGCTATCAATCCCGCACTACTGCCGATGAGAAATCTCCAAAACTGGTATGCAATCGCTGCTTCGGCTGCACGTGCAGGATCTTCGGCCTTGTAAACCCGCCATGCGTTTCGGATATACAGGGGTAACCGCTGGTTCTTGTCCATCCACAGTACTGTGGCAACAGTGACTCTCATTGTCGTCTCTCCACCTTGCTTTGACCGTCCGTGGTCAGGGTCGTGAGGGCTTCCGGCCCCGTGCTGTGGACTTCCGGCCCGCAACGCGTTTGTCACTTCCCTTTTCCCGCCAAGGCATACGGGACTGCTATCACTATGCAACTTCATAGGTGAGTCTGCAATGCACGGGTTAGCCGTTATCTTCAGATCCAAGCACCATGGCAAAGCATGCGTAGCAGTGGAGTCGCAACATGCTACAGTGCAATCCAGTAGCCCTTGTATGGAGTACAGTAATGCCGAAAAAGGCAAAGTTCCCCATCGCCGGGTTTCGTGTCCTCGTCGTCGAAGACGAGCCGCTGATCGCCCACGATATCGCAGAATGTGTCACAAAAGCCCACTGCAAAGTCATTGGACCTGCATACACGCTCGAACAGGCGCTGAAGCTGGCGCACGACATACTCCCCGACATTGCGATCGTTGATATTCTGCTTAGAGACAAAGAGTCGTATCCGCTCCTGGAGTACCTGCGGACAATGGGTATTCCGTTTCTTATCCTAACGGGATGTCCAATCGAAGCACTCGGAACTCGCCGGCGCGACTCAGAAGCGGTAATATCGAAACCATTCGATGTACGCCGGCTTATTAACGAGCTTCACTTGCTCGCCGAGCGAACGTTTACATTACGTCGCCGTCCTTTGGGGCAGGACGGCGACTTCGTTGTTTCGCTCTTTGAGAGTGTGCATAATGCTGACATGCAGAATCTCGACGCGTCACTCAAGCATTTCTCAAAACACAAATACTTTGGCCCGCTCCTCAAAAAACACGGGCGGCCGGATTTTGTTCGCTATCACGGCAAGATGAAGATTTTCTCCGCTATCATGCGCTCAATCATCTACCAACAAATTTCAGGACATGCTGCTCGCGCAATCCACACTCGTTTCATCGCGCTTTTCCCTAAAACGGGTCCTACGCCCGAGCTGCTTCTCAAACTACCTACAAAAAAATTGCGCGCTGCCGGTCTATCAGTCATGAAGATCGAATACATGCGTGACGCCGCACGCAAGTTTAAAGACGGCACCATAAACGAGAAGCGGTTCCCAAAAATGACGAGCGAGGAAATTGTCGATCACTTAGTGCAAATCAAGGGCGTGGGCGTCTGGACCGCGCACATGCTTTTGATATTCACCCTCTTCCGTCCCGACGTCTTACCAACGGGCGACTTGGCAATCCGCAAAGGATTCCAAAAGGTTTTCGGCCTGCGGAAAGAACCAACACATGCACAGATGGAAAAACTTGCCAATGAATGGCGCGAGCACGCATCGGTCGCCTCCTGGTACCTGTGGCGCGTGGCTGATGAGCTTAAATTGAAAAAATAATGAAAAGAAGATATAGTGCAATTCTAGTAAATGCGCGGTTAGCTCAGTGGTAGAGCATCTTCTTGACGTGAAGAGGGCCGGGGGTTCAATCCCCTCACCGCGCACATGGAAACCCAATTCGAAAGTAAGAAGCTTGACTGGTGCAAGACTGAGTTAAAAGCCCTGCTCGAAAAACTTATTAGGGGCAATTACCATCAAACCGCAGAAGTTGTCTTCGATCACGTCGCGCACACTGGAGTTGAGACCGATCTCAATCCTGAACTAAAGAAGGCGCCATCGTTGGAGGAATTTCTCAAGAGTAAATAGCTAGCTAAACAACCGATCGTGGGTGGTGGCATACGCCTCCCCGAGCTTGGCACGCTTATCTCTCCACAACCACACCAGCTTGATCCAGCACCAGAAGATGAGCGGTGAAATAAGCCCGTGTTTCTCGAAGCGTCGCATCGACGTATGCGCTGTAACTGACGTGAGAACTCGGTACTTCCCACCTGCCGCACGCATGCGGCCAACGATATCTGCGATTTCATTCACTTTGAGCGAGACATCGTATCCCTCGACCCGACGAAATAGTTCGGCCGGACAAAAGAAAAGACCTCCGAGCACCCCATGATACATGCTGAGGCGATGTGCCGTATTCTTAATCAGGAAAAACAACCGATAGCCGAATTTCTTTTCAATAGGAGCGCCGAGAACAGTGCCAAAGACATCTCCCGCCTTATTAATTTCTTCGAGCGTATGCGGCTGCATGAGTGAATCCGCATCAAGAAATACAAAGGTTTCTCCGGAAGCAACATGGGCGCCCTCGTTCCGAGCACCACCCGCGAGGAGCGGATGTGGAAATTCAACAACGCGTGCACCAGTCTCGCGAGCGCGCGCCGCAGTTGCATCATGCGATCCATTCACCACAACAATAATCTCCGTGTCAGGATACCGAGGGACGGACTGTATTGCAGCGACGATGAAATCTTCCTCGTTGGTCGCAGGAATAATGATAGAAAAACGAAGTGACATCACTCGATATAATGCAGGAATAAAATTTTAAGTCCATAGCGACCCGCAAAAACAATGACAAACAAAACTGCGACCGCTATAGTAAGTGCAAACGCGTAGTCTTGTGATCCTAAATACTGGTGCAAGTACTTGGCGATCACATACAAAAACGAAAACCACAGGGAAATACTCACTGCACTAATGCCGATATATACAAAAAAGTTCATACGTCGCATGCCGCTCACCACCGAAAAGGCACTTGCGGTGCCGTAGATAAATCGCGAAAAGAAATGCACGAGATGTTCGCGCTCGCCGTGAAATTTCAGTACTTTGTCGTACAGTTCCTTGTTTTTTTGATAGAACCGATGCTTCCTGATTTTCTCAAGCGACATCTGACGCCCAATGAAGTACCACACCGTGTCCCATAGCAGTGTCGTTATGAGCGAGATGCCAAGAACGAGCACAAAACCGAGACGGCCCGTCGCGACAAGATATGCCGCACCGGCGAACGCTGGCGTGCCGCCAAAGAGGAGTGCGGCAGCAAGCGAGGTTACAACGGTTGTAGTACCAAATTGAAGCGGCATGGTTATTCGTCTTTTATAAACCCTCCTGCTTGATGACTCCAGAGTTCCGCGTAGACGCCTCCATGTTTAACGAGTTCGTCGTGAGTTCCATCTTCGACAATCTTCCCTCCCTGCAAGACAATGATGCGATCCATCTCACGAAGCGTCGAGAGTCGATGCGCAATCGCGATCACGGTTTTCCCTTCCATCAACTTATGCAGTGCTTCTTGGATCACCACTTCGCTCTCAGAGTCGAGAGCAGACGTCGCCTCGTCTAAGAGCAGTATCGGCGCATTCTTGAGAATTGCTCGTGCAATGACAACACGCTGACGCTCTCCTCCTGAGAGTTTGACTCCGCGCTCGCCCACCATCGCTTCGTAGCCGCCTTGGAGTCGTTCGATAAATTCGTGGGCATGCGCAAGCTTTGCGGCTTCTACTACCTGCATGTCGGTTGCTTCAAGATTGCCGTAGAGAATGTTCTCGCGAATCGTACGGTGAAAGAGTACTGGCTCTTGCGGAACCACTGACACGTTTGCGCGCAGGCTTTCTTGCGTAACATACGCGATATCTGTGTCATCGATGAGAAGTCGTCCCCCTTCAAGCTCGTGATGTCGCAATAAGAGCCGCATCAGTGTCGACTTGCCGGAGCCAGACTTGCCGACGAGGCCAACACGCTGTCCGGGCGCGATACGAAGTGTGAGGTTCGTAAACAACGGTGGGGTTATGTAACCGAACGAGATATCCTCAAAAACAATCTCGCCGTGCGCTACTTCGAGCCGTTCAGCATCCGCCACATCTTCGATCTCGATCGGCTCGAGAATTTCTGACAGACTCTCTTTGATTTCACCCCATGTCTCGCTAAACCCGTTCAGTTGACTGCCGATAAAGATGAGCTTTTCTTCAATATTGAAGATAACTGCCAAGACGAGAATCACGTCGCCGGCCGATATTTCTCCGACACGCGCCAAGTGAATCGACACAAAGACCATCATGCTCGCGAACGCTGCCTGCAACAGACCGTTTACAAGGAGTGTCGTCTCCCCATACCACCAATCGCGCAGACCCATGACTCGCCGCAACAGCGTGAGTTCCTGCAATCGCAACACCTCAAAGCCGCGTCGCGCGTATTCCTGCATCGCCGCGGCGTTCGACAGCAAGTCGACCGTCGCACCGCTGAGTTTCGTTTCAATCTTATGCGCAGCCATAGAGTGCGGCACACGCTTCTTAGCCAAGTAGACATTAAACGGAATGATGACGATGACCCATGCTAAAAAGAGATACGCGATAAGCGAGTTCGTTATAAATGCAAGATAGAAGGACGTAGTAACCGAGACCAAAAAAAGCAAAAACTGCCAGAGCACCTGCTCGACGAGGTTACGCGAGCCGTTTCCCGCGTGAGAAATTTTGTTTGAAAGGGATCCAGCAAAGTGGTTGGAGAAGTACGAGCGACTATGGCGGGTTACATAGGAGGTGAGCGTATCGCGAGCGGTTGCGCGCACCCCCGTCGCCCACGCAGCGCCCGAAAACCCGCTCATGCGCCACACAATGCCTGCTGTCGTTGTAACCGCAATGTACGCTATGGCAGCCCAAACGAGGTCGTCGTAGGAACCTCCTGCGGCGAGCTTGGTTGTCGCATCTACAATAAGCTTGAAGATGTACGGGATGTACGCATACAACACACTCGCGATGATGACAGAAATCGACGCTGCAGTAGCCGCCTTCCAATGCGGTTTAGAAACTTCCCACACGAATTGTGCGGGACTTTTGGTGATCGGTGTGCGTTTAAGCCAGATCGACATGCATTAATGGTAGCACGCACGTTTCGTCGATTTAAGCTGGATTTCATTCATTTTTTCGAATAGTATCCAGCAATGCGCATCCTTGGTATTGAAACAAGTTGCGACGAAACGGCAGTGTGCCTCATCGAGGCGCGTGGTGACTTTGACGCCAATTTTTCGTTCCAGATCTTAGGTAACGCACTGCTCTCACAAACTGATGTGCATGCCCCATACGGCGGCGTCTTTCCAAATCTTGCAAAACGCGAGCATGGACGTAATCTCACGCCACTTTTGGGCGAAGTACTGCGTCAAGCAAATGCCCTCGACGAAGAAGCGGATACTCCCGAAGAAAAAATCCAAGGGGCGAAAGCGATATTGGAGCGCGAGCACGAGCTGTTTGAATTCTTGGCAGCATTCTTGCGCATGTACGGTACGCCACCTATTGACGCCGTTGCCGTGACACACGGCCCGGGCCTCGAGCCTGCACTGTGGGTTGGTGTCAATTTCGCGAAGGCTCTTTCGTACGTATGGGGTAAGCCACTGATTGCCGTAAACCACATGGAAGGCCACGTTGTGCTTTCCATGATGGACATGCGAGAAAGCATTGGGCGTTTCTCCTCATTCAAATTTCCACTCCTTTCGCTTTTGATTTCAGGAGGCCACACTGAGTTGCTGCTTTCAAAAAAATGGATGGACTACACGCTGATCGGCGCCACGCGCGACGATGCGGTTGGCGAAGCGTTCGACAAGGTCGCCCGTCTTCTCGATCTTCCCTACCCAGGCGGCCCACAGATTTCAAAGCTCGCCGCCGAGGCCCGCATGTATCAAGGGGACACCTTGATACATTTGCCGCGTCCAATGCTTGATTCTGACGACTATGATTTCTCGTTTGCTGGCATCAAGACTGCGGTAAAAAAAGTGGCGGAGAAGCATCAACCACTATCAGACGACATAAAAAAGCAGATCGCGCTCGAGTTTGAAAACGCGTGCGCCGAGGTACTGATTGCAAAAACTGTGCGCGCAGTTGAAGAGTATGGTGCGGAAACAATTCTTGTCGGTGGTGGCGTTTCCGCAAATACACATATCCGCACGCAACTTGCACAAACCATCAAAGACTACGGTCTTGGCACAAGGCTTCTCATTCCACCTGCAGACTTGGCAACTGACAACGCGCTTATGATAGCGCTCGCCGGCTACTTTCGTGCACAGCGTGGAGAGTACGTCGATGCAGCGGCGCTTCGCGCGCAGGGCAACTTAAAACTTGCCACATAACGAAAGAACCTCGGTGCAGTCTGTGCCGCACGCGAGGCTCCCTTCAACGCCCTCCCTAAACTTGGGTTAAAGTGATGTGTTGGGGCGCGTAATTTCGTTTTTATCACACAGCGTGTGAAGAAAGGGTGAAGTATGAAAAGAGAGAACCCCGCTTGTGGCAGGGTTCTCATGGTTGGTTTATGACCATGACCGGATTCTCCATCAGCGATCTGCGCTGAGTCCTGGACCGGAAGTCAGGATAGGATAAGTATATACCATACCCCCTTTTTTGTCAAGCCCTCCCCTATTTATGAAAGCGTGCTAGGATGCCCAAATGCCAAACGGTGGCTTAAAACCTAACATTCCTGGGGAATTTTTGAAGCCATATCAGCCCGGTGAAGCCGAGCCGCTTATGAACAAACTCTGGAATGAAAGCGGCTACGCAAATCCAGACACAATGATCGCAGCCGGGCTCACAAAACCCGATGCTGAACCCTTCTCCATCGTACTTCCGCCACCGAATGTGACCGGCACGCTGCACATGGGACACGCGGCGATGCTTGCTGTCGAAGACATTCTCGTCCGTTACGCACGCATGGGTGGTAAAAAAACCGTCTGGATCCCCGGCACCGACAGCGCTGCGATCGCGACACAATCCAAAGTTGAGGGCGAAATTTATAAAAAAGAAAAGAAGACACGCTACGACATCGGTCGCGAGGAATTGATGCAGCGAATCGATGAATTCACTGAAGAATCTAAGAGCACGATCATCAACCAGGTACGCGCCATGGGTGCATCACTCGATTGGTCGCGCTACGCGTACACCATGGACGAGCCGCGATACAACGCCGTCATGACGGCGTTTGTGCGCATGTATGGAGCGGGGCTCATTTACCGCGGCGACCGCATCGTCAATTGGGACCCAAAACTCCAAACGACCGTTTCTGACGACGAAATTGAATATGTAGAGCAAAAAGATCCGTTTTACTTCTTCCAGTACGGACCATTCGTAATAGGTACCGTCCGACCGGAAACTAAATTTGGCGACAAATATGTTGTCATGCATCCGGACGACGCGCGATACAAGGAATACGTTCATGGGCAAAAGATCCAGCTCGAATGGATCAACGGTCCGATTGAAGCGACAGTCATTAAAGACGAAGCGGCCAACATGGAAACCGGCAGCGGGGTGATGACGATAACGCCCGCGCACTCGGGCATCGACTTTGAAATCGCGCAGCGCCACGGCCTTGATGTCGAAAAGGTAATCGACGAAAAAGGCCTACTCCTTCCAATCGCCGGCGAATTTGCCGGGCAGCATATCAAGAAAGCACGACCACTTATTGTCGAAAAACTGCAACAAAAAGGTCTCGTGGTTAAAACGGACGAGCAGTATGTGCACAATGTTTCGACAAACAGCCGTGGCGCTGGCATCATTGAGCCGCAAATCAAACGGCAATGGTTTGTTGCGGTGAACAAAAAGGCCGTCTTCCCCGATGGTAAAGAAAGGACACTGAAGGAGTGGATGATCGAGGCGGTTCAGAGCGGCGATGTAAAGATCACGCCGGAGCGTTTTGAACGTATTTACTACCACTGGATCGAAAACCTGCGAGACTGGTGCATTTCGCGCCAGATCTGGTTCGGCCACCGCATTCCGGTCTGGTACCGGGGTGATGAAGTCCACTGCAGCGTCGAGGGACCAAACGACAACACGTGGGAACGCGACCCGGATACGCTCGATACCTGGTTCTCGTCCGGTTTGTGGACGTTTTCAACACTCGGCTGGCCAGAAACGAGGGCAGATCTTGAGACGTACCACCCGTCGAGCGTACTCGAAACAGGTTACGACATCCTCTTCTTCTGGGTTGCTCGCATGATTTTGATGAGCGGCTTTCTTGTCGGCCAGGTTCCCTTCAAGCAAGTATATCTGCACGGACTCGTGCGTGATGGTCAAGGCAGGAAGATGTCGAAATCTCTCGGCAATATCATCGACCCACTCGATATGGTGTCGAAATACGGGGCGGATGCCACGCGTCTCTCTCTCATTATTGGCGCGCAACCAGGTAATGACTTAAAACTCTCCGAAGATCGCGTTCGTGGTTACAAGCACTTTGCAAATAAGCTTTGGAACATCACTCGCTTTGTTCTTGAGTCATGCCAAGGTTTAACCTTGGCATCAGAGATGAATGTGGTCGACCGTGCCCTCGTTAAAGAAGCACGAGATTTAGCTGATACTGCATCAAAAAACATCGACTCCTTCCGACTCGATCTTGCGGCTGATGCTATTTACCATTTCGTGTGGGATCGTTTCGCCGCTCAGATTATTGAAGAATCCAAGGCAATTTTGAAAAGCGATGACCAAGCAGCACGTGCATCACGCGCGCGGGCTCTGTACGAAATCCTTTGTATTTCGCTCAAACTCCTCCACCCCTTTATGCCGTTTGTGACGGAGGCTATCTGGCAGAAATTACCTCAGAAAGACAGTGGTCTGTTGATGGTCGCTCCGTGGCCGACGCTGTAAGCGGCGGAAGGGATTTGCTTCCAGAGTGAGTTGCGACGATAAGGGAGCGACGCAAGACCTTTAGAGATATTTTGAAGTGTACTCGCGAGCAAAATATCCTAAAAGTGTACAGGTCCTGTAAGGACCATCGTGTTCATGATTGTTCGGTGCGAAGCAAATCCCTTCCACCGCTACTGATACAATACGGTAATGGACGATCTCTCCCATTGGGGTCTGGCAATCGCGGGCGGGATCTTGCCCGCGCTCGCGTGGCTATGGTACTGGCTCAAAGAAGACTCCCGTCATCCTGAGCCGCGTCGCCTTATTGCTCTCGCTTTTTTGGCAGGTATGCTTACCGTCATCATTGTGATTCCTCTGCAGAAGGCTGTTGCCCCACTCTTTGCAACCCAGACACTCCTCTTTGTCGCCTGGTCAACAATTGAAGAGTTCACTAAATACGCTGTCGCTTGGTTTACCGTGCTTCACCGGCGCGAAAACGACGAGCCGATCGACGCCGTGATGTATATGGTTATCGTTGCCTTGGGATTTGCCGCCCTTGAAAACGCACTCTTCCTCTTATCTCCGCTGTCGGGTGATACCGTTGTGCAGACCGTTATGACTGGCAATCTCCGCTTCATTGGCGCCACGCTCTTGCACGTGTTCTCGTCGGCGGTCATCGGCATTGCCCTTGCCTATTCGTTCTACAAACCGGCGATGACACGGCAATTCTATGCCGCCGTTGGAGTTATCCTCGCCGCCCTTTTGCACTCGCTCTTCAATTTCCTTATACTCAACACGGCGCAAGAGCACCTCTTGCGGACGTTTGCGGGTGTATGGCTCGGCGTCATTGTGGTGCTTGCAGCGCTCGAATTTGTTAAGCGGATGCGCCCCCGCTCTCAGCGGCGTATTGTATACTAATCTCTATGAATAAACCTTCGTTCTTTCAACGCCTTACCGGATCTGGTTCAAACGACCAGTACGACGACTTTTTTGACGACCCACAGGCGCACCCGGTTGCCTTTTCATCTAAGGGCGGCGAAAAGCATGCACGCCTCAAGCCGCAACAGGAACCACAGCCGACATGGACAGAACAAGAACCTGAAGGCGAACTTGCCGTCGATGTCTATCAGACACCCGATTGCATTGTCGTGAAGGCGCTGGTTGCTGGCGTACAGCCTCAGACCATTGATATTTCACTCACCCGCGAAATGCTCACGATTTCCGGAATCCGTGCTGACGAGCGCGAAGTTGAAGAAGAAAACTACTTTCAGCGAGAGCTGTATTGGGGTTCGTTCTCACGAACGATCCTGCTCCCTGAAGAAATCGACGTAGACCGCGCCGAAGCATCTGAAAAGCATGGCATTTTGATGATCCGACTCCCGAAAATCAATAAGAAACGCGAAACAAAGCTCAAAGTTCGTGCACGGTAGTCCCCTTTCTTTTTTGTCATAGTCCCGCTAGGCTAGATGCAGGCGGGGTTTTGTACCCGCACAAACATTCAACGACAACCGATGAGGCTTGTCATGACGGACATGCAGTGGAGCGCCGATACAGTTCCTTCCAAAGGAATTTTGGCCGTCACGATGTGGAGACTTCGATGGATTCCGAATGCCATCACATACTCCCGCGGGATCATGACCCTTTTTATCGGGGCCATCTTTCTCTGGGAATGGCTTGCTGGAAATCCCAGCTATCTTGTCTATGCATTGTGGTTTACGGTCGCAGCTGTATGCACAGACTATGTGGATGGTGGTCTTGCGAAACTCTTCAGCGCATATGGGTGGCGAACTGATCATGGGGCAATAGCTGATCCCTGGATGGACAAGGCTCTCGCGCTGGTTGTTTTCATCGCGATTCCGGTGCAGTGCGGCTTGGGGTTGTACCTTGTCGTGTACGTTCCAGCAGGGGTGTACATCGTGATCTATTCGCGCATCACAACGCGATTGCGCAGACAGGGGCTGATCGATAAAGCGAGCAGGCAAGCGCAACTTAAGACAGCATTGCAGATGTTCGTTAAAGTAGCGTTTATGTTCGACATCGCATGGGCATCAACGCTACCAGACGCGACGCGCATGTACGTCTTCGGCGTCGCACTCGCGTGCTTCGCCTTTTCTGCGCTTATGTGCCACTGGTCGCTCCAGGAGTACACAGAGCAGGCGAAACACAAGGGCACGCGACCCGTTGCAGCCGAATGAACAGACTTGTGCCGATGGCCCGATCCTACATGGACGGGCCATCGTTCTTTGTGCTTGGGGGCAGGATCGAACTGCCGACCTACCGCTCTTCCTAAACATTGTGGACTATATCATCATCCTTTTTGCATCTCGCAAACGAGGACGGCAGGCGCTTCGAGCGTATTTCTACACCCTACTCCCCGAAGGGATAGTCTCTACACCTTCCCAGCTCCAGTTTTGAGAAATGAAATTCATTTTCCAAAACTGGGGCTGGGCTTGGCTCGGGATTGTCAGATTTCTCTGGTGTCCCCCGAATTCACCCGCTTTGCAGTCTGTTTCTCAACAGAAGGGCCCGAAGATTCAGGCGGACGCTCTACCACTGAGCTACCCAAGCAATTGAGGAGCAATATTGAAAAGCTCGCTTTTCAATTTTCTCCAAATGCCGCTTGAGCATTCTCCATACTCAAGCGTGGGCTTAGACTACCATATTTCAATTGTTTTTTCACACTCTTATTGCCCTCCCCCATACAGCGACTGGAACTGCTTCAACATGTCGCCAAACTGGCTGAACTGCGTTTGTGCACGGGCACTGGTGCCCTGCACTTGTTGATACATTTCAAGTACCTGTTGCATCTGTGGGGCTATATATTGCATATAGAACCAGAGCGGGACGATGAGAAATGTCGCGTACATCAAGAGCTTGAAGAGCCCACCGATAAATGCGCTACGCCGCATGCTGTGGAGCATGCGGTTATTTTCGCGCGTCAGACGTACAAGCTCGTCTACCTTGTCGTGATCAAACTCCACTCCCATGACTAGGCCATTGAACTACGGCCAGGGTGATTGACGTTGCAGGTGGTGCAGTTATGACAGTCGAGCTTTATAGGAATTGAGAGGACTGCAAGAATGAGTGCGTTCCACACGAGCCAGAGCGCATCAAACTTCCAAATCGGAGCCTGCGCGAGAACTGAATACCATGCAGCCAAGAGACAGATAACGCCCAGCGCCCACATCCCCTTCCACAACCAGCACTTTAAAAGGTGTTTATTCATAGAAAACGGTTAATTAGTTGGTTGCCCTTAGTATACCGCTTTTGCCGCTCTCGATGCACCCCTTATCCACACGAGTGCTCCCGGAGGGAATCGAACCCCCAATGAACCCTTAGGACGGGTCAGTTATGATCCATTTAACTACGGGAGCAATGTCCCGTACAGTATCACAGGTTATAAATTCAAAAGAGAACGGATTTCTTCTTCGTCAAAGCCAACAACGAGACTGTCTCCTATCGTGATCACAGGCACGCCCATTTGTCCTGATTTTTCGATCATTACCTTACGTTGCTCAATATCTGCGGCAACATCGTGTTCCGTATACTGTATGTTGTTCGTTTTAAAAAACTCCTTCGCCATGCCACAGAAGTGACACGTGGGCGTGGAATAAATGGTTACTGTTTTCTGTGACGTTGCTGGTGGCATAGAATACGCACGCTAGCTTATAGATTGTTCAGTATACCATTCCTCAATTCGCCTTGCGCACAGTAATCGGGAGTGGCACTATACAAAAAGTTGCCTCGAATGCGAGGCGACGTAGCCATAGGGAGATCATCATGGCTCGTGACACGTTGCCGGAAGTTGAATTGACCGCCCGCGTAGCACCGGAATTGCCGTTCTGGCACATCATGCCGGGCGACAGCGATGTCCACAAGACGCGCAAATACGCCTATGGACTCATTCTTGATGAGAATAAATGGTGCCGTTGGCGATCTGCCAAGAATGCCACCGGCGAGAAGCGTGCGCCTAATGCGGATGATGCTGTCCGCTTCTGTGCCTGGGGAGCGTTTCAGCGCGCAGAGCATGACCTACAACTACCGAAAGGGACCGGTGAAAAAGCTTTCGACTCGGTCACCCTTGTTCTCGACGTCATCAACGACTGGTTCGGCCGTCGCGCTGCACTCTCGCTGATGAAGCACTCAATCTTGCGCAACTAGCGATCCGGCGAGGTTGCCACGACTACGGAGAAGGCCCCCTTGGGGCCTTCACCTTTTGTGCGGGATACGAGAATCGAACTCGTATCTGCTGCTTGGGAAGCAGCCGTTCTGCCACTAAACTAATCCCGCTTTTTATGTGGCTGATACTATATCACCAACTAAAGAAGCTTTTGAATTTTTGAAACGCGGTTGGACGCGGTTCGGGCGGGGGGATAGGTGGGTCAACAATCACAATCACACCCTCTCCCTCGGCGGCCAAATCATAGCGTTGCCGCAACTCCCCTTCAATCCCACGGTCCGTTTTAAGGGCCGAAATCTCGCCGCGTAGCAACGATTCGCGCCCTTCCAGGTCAGAGAGCTTTGCCTCCGCCTCTTGCCGCAAAACCGCAGATTCTTTCGATTTTTGGTATACACCCCACACACCACGCAACGTGAGGGCAATCAATATAAGGAGTCCGGCCGCAATAAGCCGTCGCCACATGAGGCGCATCGGATCACGCTTTTGTTGATACTGGGCCATGTGGTACAATTTTAGCACTTACATAACCTGTTTGTACCCATGTCATTCCTTTATCATCATAAAACCCGCAAGGTTTTGAAATTTTTCTGGGGCATCGTGGCAGTTCTCGTCATCATCAGTATGGTCGCATTCTTCGCTCCAGGTCTCACCGCCCTATTCGGTTTCTAATAGTCGGTTTCTAGTCGTTTCCGCGAATTACCTTCAAGAAGACGTCGTGAGGAATATCTACTTTGCCGCGGGCAAGCATCTTTTTCTTGCCCTTTTTCTGCTTTTCGAGGAGTTTCATCTTGCGGGTAATGTCGCCGCCGTACAAATATCCCGTCACATCTTTACGCATGGCTGACTTGCGACGTGAGGCGATGATCTTGCCGCCTGTTTTTGCTTGGATTTTCAGTTCGAAGAGCTGCTTTGGTAGTAACTCTTCCAATTTCTCCACCAAGCCCTCTGCCTCATGATTCACGCGGCGCGCTGAAACAATGCGCGCAAACGCCGGCACGAGTTCTTCTGCAACGAGGACATCGAGCCGCACGACATCGGCATTTCGGAGTCCAAGCAGCACATACGAGAGTGAGGCAAAGCCACTGGAAACAGACTTGAGTTTGTCAAAAAAGGTGCGCATCAATTCGCGCAGCGGTATTTCGGAATTCACTTTCACTTTCCCATCCGGCAGAGTTTCCGTTTCGCCGACAACCGCCTCGTGATCGAACAAAATCTGAGAAATGCCGCCCAGGTATTGCGGCGGTGTAATGATCGCGACAGCGACCCACGGCTCGCGCACGTGTTTGACCGTCCCGTCGTCTGGAAACTTCGCAGGATTATAGATTTCCTCTATCTCGCCGTTCGTGCGTGTGATTTCGTAAACTGTTGTCGGCATCGTCACAACAAGCGGCAAGTTAAATTCGCGCTTCAAACGCTCGACGATTATTTCCAAATGGAGCATGCCTAAAAATCCGCATCGGAAACCCTTGCCCATTACACCACTCGATTCCTCTTCATACGAAAGTGACGAGTCGGACAAGCGGAGACGCTCTAAGGCCTGACGCAGCTGCACGAGATCATCCTGCGATTCAGGATAAACGCTGGCCCATATAACAGGTGCCGGTTGACGATAACCGCCGAGTGACTCAGCAGACATGCGCGCCTGAACGACGGTATCGCCCACGCTCGCGATGCCCGGCTTTTTGATGCCAGTTACGATGTAGCCGATCTCTCCTTCTTGGAGTGACGGACGCGACTCTTCGTCCGGTGTAAGGACACCAACTTCGATCGCGTTGAACGTAGCGTTAGCCGCAGCAAGTTTGAGCCCGTCGCCTTTCTCAACTTTTCCGCCAAAAAGTCGGCAATAAATAATGACGCCGCGATGGTCAGAGTAAGAAAAATCGTACACAAGCGCCTGCAATTTCTCGCCCGTCGATCGCGGTGGCGGAACTTTTTGGACGATCGCATCGAGAAGCTCTTGTACCCCGGCGCCAGTCTTGCCAGAAGTCGCAAGAATCTCACTCTCGTCGCAATTGAGCAGCATCGAGATTTCGGAGCGCACATCGTCAACACGCGCATGCGGCGCATCAATCTTGTTCACGACGGGGATGATGACGCGGCCGAGCTCTCGTGCGGTCGCAAGAACCGACAACGTCTGCGCCTCAACACCTTGTGTTGCGTCTACCAAGAGCACTACACCTTCTACTGCGGAAAGCGCTCGAGAAACCTCATAGGCAAAATCGACATGGCCCGGTGTGTCGATAAGGTTCAAAACCACGCCTCTCCACTGCATGCGTACAGGCTGCATTTTGATCGTAATGCCACGCTCACGCTCCAAATCCATCCGGTCGAGGACCTGGTCGCGCATCTCCCGCTTTTCAATCGTGCCCGTTAGTTCGAGCATGCGATCTGCCAGCGTCGATTTGCCATGGTCAATGTGTGCGATGATCGAGAAATTTCTTATATTAGACGACATAGAAGTAGTTGGAGACACCTGCCCCGTTAGAAACGAAGTTTTCTAATGGGGTGTCAGGTCCATCCTATGTTGTTTGTTCTGAGGAAGCAATCGGCTCCGCCTGCCGCCACAAACGCTTGTGGAGGGCCTGCGTGTTTTCTGCATACTCCTTGCTCCCTAATAGATAGTACGAAAGCGCCGAAGCACCAAGGCCGCTGCCGCCAGCAACAACAGCTTTCAGGAGCACCGATATGAGCGTCGACGAAAAAGTGATGTCTCCGATGATATTGAGCATCACATACGCGGCCGCACCTCCAGCGAGCGCCGCAATGAGAGACTCCCACCATGCGCGGTTAATACTCGCCACGAAGCCGCGTGTGTAGTATTCGAAATAGCCGATCAAGAATACCGCACCAATAAGGTTGGCAAGCGAATACGCAGAAGCAAGCGCCAATAAATGCGTGCCCGCCACGTCCTCCACACGCAAGAATGATTCAATCATGCGAAATGACTCTGGGTCTTCGAGACGTCCAAGAAACATGAGGCTAAGTCCAATGGTAAGTCCCGCTGTCACAGCCGACGTCACAAACGGTAGTAACGTTCGCCCTGAGGCATAAAATGCACGCATCAAAAGCAATAAGAATCCTTGGGCAGCAAGCGAGAGCACTAAGAGAGCGAGAGCCGCGGCAGTAAGGCGAGTGTCCGTCCAATCAAAAGCGCCAGTTCCCAAAACGACACGCACGATATGTGCACGGAGGACTATCATCACGGCAATAACCGGCATTGACCAAAATAAAATCTGCCGCGCCGCAACGGCAACATAGGCAAGATACTCGTCGGACGACCCGCGAGAAAAATACAGCGCAAGCGTCGGAAACGCGGCAGTCGCATAACTTGCACCAATAACTGAGAGCGGAACACTGGCTAAGTTATACGCAAACATAAACACAGAAATCGACCCTGCGCTCAAGGCCGACGCCAACGAAAACAGTCCAAAGAAGGCCAACTGGTTCATCGATAGCGCAAGCGCCCGTGGAACAGAGAGCGACACCGTGTCCCATAGCGCGAGCGGCTCGCGTACGCGCGGTATGTGGCGCACGAAACCATCTGCAACAATAGATGGAACCTGGATCAATAGATGCAGCGCCGCGCCAAAAACCACACCGCTCACAAGGCCAACGAGTCCGAACCGTGGATAGAGCACGTACGCACCAAAGATAATGCCAAGGTTGTATACAACTGGTGAAAGCGCGTACAGCGCGTACCGATGCCTGAACTGCGTTATTGCAGCGGCAATGTTCGAAAAGCCCAAAAAAATCGCTTGCAAGAGAACAATGCGAGTCAGCAGTGTGAGCATCTCTAGATCACCCGAAAGCGACGAGAAAAACAACGCGAGAATGCGCGGCGCAAACACTGCGACAACCCCCGCAACAAGCGCTATGAGAAGCGAGAAACCGGCGACGATCGTATCAATATACTGTTTCTGCCCTTCTTCACTGCGTCGCGACAACTCGGGGATGAGCATATAGGCCGACACGAGTGCTCCGATGCCAATAAACACTAAGTCAGGCAGCCGAAATGCAGCGTAATAGAGGTCCAGCTCGGCTCCCGCACCAAAAACGTGTGCCAGCAGTCGATCACGCAGGAGCGCTAGGAGTGACGAAAATAGTGACGAAGCGGCAAGAATATACGCAGCGGCATGGAGGCCTCGAACTTCCAGCGTGAGGAGTGAGAGCGCCTTACCCGCTGTACGATATGTACTCTCGAGCGTCGCCCGTGATGACCTGAGAAATCGCATCATAGCAGGCTAGCATCGTTTCCTATTCGAACCTACCTAGCGCTGAATGCCGGTATACGGCTCTTTTCCAGAATGGATATTTTCTATCATGCTTGAAAGCCAGGTATCGGTTGGGTTCAGCTCACGCACGCGCTGCAGTGCCGTAATTGCATCCTGCGGCATGTCGAGCGCTTCGTACGAAAGTCCGAGGATAAATAAGGCGTTGGCGTACTCTGGGTTGAGCGTCACGGCTTGCTGCAACGAGAGTGCCGCTTCGCGATAACTCCCTGTTGCGTAGAGCAAGTATCCGAGGTTAAACCACGCCAACGGTTCTTGCGGCACGTACTGCGCAGCTGCAGCAGCCGCCGTAAGTGCAGCGTCTGCATTACCATCTGCCGCTTCAATCTGCGAGAGTAAGTAGTGTGCGGCAGCAAGGTCAGGCTTGAGCGCCAGCGCTTCGTTTGCAAGTGTTCGCGCACTCGCGCGATCGTCCCGCGCCGCGGCAAGTTGTGCAAGGCGAAGTTTCGGCGTCGGGTTGCTCGGATTCGTCTCAAACGCTCGCATATACGCCTGTGATGCAGCTTCGAGTGCCCCCTGTACACTGGCGCCCGCTAAATTGCCATACACCTGCGCAAGGAGAAGCCAGTTTTGATAATTCGAATCGTCGATTGAGACAGCTGTGAGTCCGTGTTGAATCGTGGTTTGCAGCGTTTGTTGTAAGCGTTGAGCGGCGTCGGCGTTTTGAGTATCAACTTCATTCATGAGACGCATGAGCTGCACGACACCAAGTTCGGCGGCAGCGCGGTGTGCGCGATCGTTGTTTGGCGAGATGAGAAGTGCGCGACCAATACTTGTTGCAGCCGCACCGATATCCCCCGTTCTCTGGAATCCGACCGCTGCACGATTCACGAGCAAATTCGACGCTACCTCGCGACCCATAAAACCAACACTCACGAGGATGAGCGCTGCGACGAGAATCATGCCAACAATAGTTGCAAGTTCACGCAGATTCCCGAAACCAAGTCGCGCATGTATCGACGGCGCATCTCCCACCGACACCGCTGCAACGCTACCAAGAAAGAGGAACGTCAGTGTGGTAAGAGCCGCACCTGGCGTATACATCAGCTGGAATGCGAGCAAGAAGCCTGTCGCTCCGAGCAATGTCCCAAACAACATACGCCCGGTCACGAGAGGCCGCGCTTCACGCACAAATCGCATGCAGAGCATGAGGAACGCGAGAAGTATTGCGACCCAAGCGATAGCTCCAAAAAGACCCGCAGTAAAGAGTGACGTCGGAATGATGCCAACACCGAAACTAAAATCGGACTCCCAAAACGGTGTTGCATTCACACCTGCCGGCTTGTGCTCAGCCCACTCGCGTATAAATGAATTCGGTCCTGAGCCAAACACAAGCGATGATGGCGCGCTCAATGTCTGGCGACCAACGTCAAAAGTTCCCTGCCACGATGGACGCACCTCGACTTCGGTAATGGCAACTCGATCCGGCAGCACGGTAGAAAACTGCGCCGCAAAGAGCGCTGCGAGTACAGAGACAATCGCAAGCGCTCCCCACGGGGAATGTCGCACGAGTGCTTTTTTCAGCATCGTTTCCTCGGACTTAAGGGCGCTACGCACGCTCACGACAAACGCAAGTACAGAGAGCGCTGCGAGTCCCCAAAAGACGTCCGCATAGTGGATAAGAAACAGCATCAGGAGTGCTGCCGTCCCGGCCGCAACGGCAACGTATCGCCACACACCATTAAACAAAACTGAATTCCACAGCGCGGCCGTTACAAAAACAACCATTCCCGCCAAGATACCCAGATCATGCCACGAACCAAATACATTGACCGTCGGGCCCTGGAGCAGCCCGCCAAGTGTTAGCTGCGGGAACATGATGTGGAGGGTTTGAAACACGAACAGTACGAGTGTACTAAGAACAAATGCGCGGAGCAGTGACCGCATCAACCCTGGATTCCCTGCAAGCGAAAATGCGGCAACCACAGAGAGCATGTACCAGAGAAATACCGCGGCAACGGTGTCCTGCTCGATACCCTGTCCGATGAGTGCTTGCATCGAAAACCCGCTAACCGCGGCGGAGACTAGGTAGGCAATGGGAAGGAGAAACACGGCGCCCACAAGCACGCTTCGCGGCACGTGCACGCTGCCATGAAGTGCGCGTGCAATGAGATGCCCGAGCACAGCAAGGAGTACGAGCCCCATGACGAGAATCATTTTGCTCTGTGTGACTGATGACCACGGTAGCGGAATGAAAAATAACGGGAGGAGTGTGATAAGCGCGATAAGCGCATACCGGGTCACCACATTTGTGTTGGATGAAGATTCGTGGACGGGATGCATTAAAAAAAGTATAGCACGCACGGAAAATGCAAAACCCGCTGCTATTAACAGCGGGCTTCACATTTGTTCTGCACCGTGAGCCGGATTCTGTCTGCATCTGCCTTTCGGCAGACGGAGGCAGCCATGTATCTGGGATGACTGTTACCAATCACCTCAAGCGGTTCTCCGTCTCCGCCAGTCGGCGGACGACGACACGACCTTGCACGCAGGTAGGAACTTTAGCCGTTGCACCTCACATGTTTCCATGCGAGCTCATCCTTGCGGATGCTCTTGCCTCACGGCTTGAGCGTCTCTGTTCGCATCCCTTGGATTACCCAGGCGGGCGTTACCCACTACCATTTGAACTGAACCACGCGTGTCCGGACTTTCCTCCCAGTCTTGCGACCGAGCGGCTGCCTAGTGCAGAGGATCATTATCCCATACATTTTTCAGAGTGCAATAGACGTTGCATATTTGAAATCCGGGCGCACACTATTCCCTAGGCAGTAGCACAAAGGTGAGTCATGCCGTACATCCTTCTGTTCCTCGTGCTTGTCGCGTGGAACTCTTCAGCAGTCGCGGCAACTAAAAAGGAGATGCTCGAGTTTGAAAAACTCGTTCGTACGCTCGCCAAGCGCCCGCACGGAGATGTTGCAATCGTCGTGCGTGCTGATTCAGAAACTGGCGACATCCGGGTTGCGTTCTCGAAAATTGAGACTGGTACTCGACTCGAGATGCGCTTCAAGGAGATCTTGAACTTTGTGAAAGTGACCCGCACCGGTGCAAGCGTTCAGCACACGAGTGTTCAAGTCGACGTTACAACCGTCGACCGTACTGCAGACGGCGTCGTCGACGAGGTCCGCCTCGCGTTTGACGAACAAGACGTATGGCGGGGACCGCAACGTGACGCTCTGTCGGACAACCAGTCCGACTACGACAACGCAATCCAAGTGGTGAGCGGTCATCTGCGATCGCTCTTAAAGATGCACGTCGTAAACGTGCAGAAGAGAAGCCGGCGCAAATAAGCGCCGGCTACCCTTTTATACTTGTGCCGGCGGTTCTTCTCCTTCGTTGACAATTTTCGCCTGTATCGGGCTAATCATCGGTTCGTTCGGCAACCTGCCATCGATCACGATATTGTTCTTTGTTTCGATTTCCTCTACTTGTGCCGCAAGCCCGCGCGAGAGTTTTTTCGTCAAATCGAGTGGCAACACAAACGAATATGCCTTGTCAGCTGATTTAAATACGATGTGCAAAATACCGTTGATGATGCGTGCGTGGAAGCCTTCGATAAACACCTTCTCCGGCCCCTCACTGAAGTTAAAATCTGGTTCCATATAGTTTCACTCTAACACACTTGCCAATTTCACAAAATTATTGTAGCGTGATTCAAGGTATTCAGGACAGGCGAGGCATCAACATGCAGTGGTTAATCAACATTCTCGAATGGCTGACAAAATTCCGCCCTTCCGCGCTTGAACAGGAGGTAACAATTCTCATGATCCTTACGCATGGTCGTGAGATGTATGGGCTGGATATACAGCGGGCAGCACCCGACATCCTCAGCGAGAACTCAATCTATGTCCGCCTTACTCACCTAGTGAGCGTCGGCTTTGTTACGTCAAGGTTGGAAACGAACGCAGAGAAAAAGACCCGCGGTCCTCGTCGCCGTCTCTACAAAATTACCGATGTGGGTCGCGGACGTTGGACTGAGTTCGAACAAACCAATCTTGCTCCGGCGCGTGATGAGGGACTTCAAACGACGTGAATTCACGGCGAAGGCATGCCTGGATGCCTCGCCGTGAATCTTTTTATTTGTGCTTCGACCCACTGTCCACCTCGTAGCTCGTATTCTGCGCTTCAAAGAAATTCACGAGTTCGAAGACGTCCGTCGCAGTCGACATCCATTTTGCCGGATTTGAGACGTTGTAGTGCTTTTGGAGGCCCAATTCTTCCAGGCGACGGTCGGCAACATACTGAACGTACTGGTTCACGTAATCGGCGTTCAATCCCAAAATACCCTTTGGAAAAAGATCCTGGTTGTACGCGGTCTCGAGGTTTACCCCCTCGACAATGATGCCGGCAATTTCTTGAGCAAATGTCGCGTCCACAAGCTCCGGATTTTCTTCAAGAATGTTGTGGATGAGATTAATACCGAATTTGAGGTGCAACGATTCGTCGCGGATCACCCAGTTGATCATCGAGCCGAGATTCCTCAGTTGGTTACGTTGGCGGAACGAGAGAGCGACCATAAAGCCCGAGTAGAACCAAATACCTTCCATCACGATGTTGGTCGCCACGAGGTTGCGCAAGAAGTCTTTCTTCCCTTCTGGCGTTTCCACATCAAGCGTATCTTCCATCATCCGCTTCATGTACTTGTTGATGTAGTTTTCCTTCGCCACCATCGAGGGCGTCTGTAAGTGGATACCAAAAACCTGTTCGCGATCCAAGGGGAAGGTCTGCAACACGTATTCAAACGCGACGCAATGATTCGCCTCTTCCCACATTTGTTTAGCAAGATACAGGTGACACTCAGGCGACTTGAGGTATGGGTAGATACCCAGAGCGATCGAGCGATTCACGATGAGCTCCGCCGGATTAAAGAACGCCATGAGGAATTTCACCGCATGCCGCTCGTCGTCGGTCATGTTCGCCCAGTCGCCCAAATCTTCTTTGAGCGCGATTTCGTGCGGGAACCACGTGTTTCGAACTGCTTGCTGATAGAGATCATACGCCCACGGATAGCGTATGGGGTGCAAATTCATGTCGTCCGGAGACGCTTTACCTACGAGCATATCGGATATTGTATTCAGTACTAATAATGTGGCTATTGACAGAACTTTAAGAATATCAGGTGTTCTAAATTCGAATTTTAAATTTCAAATTTAAATTGAATTTTGAATTCAGTAACTCTTGAATTCGAGCTTGATTTAAAATTTGAAATTCTAAATTTAAAATTCTCATTGGCAACTGTCGCACTGCGCGCGTTCCGCTGGGTCGACAGGGCACACAAAAGGTTTTTTCTTCACGGCTGGCTGTATGACCTCGCTAGAGACGGGTGTAGACACAGTGACCGTTGGTGCGACAACTGCCGGGGCTACCATCGTTGAGACTGATGCGAACCCCATGCGCGGCATTTCTGGTGCAGCCGCAATCATAGTGGCTGGAGCTACTGCGGAAATCTGTTCAACACGTACGGGCACTTCAGCGACTACCGGTGCAGCTACTGCAGCAACAGGCGTAACGACTTCTTCGACACGAGGCACTGCCGGTGCTGGCGCAACAGGAAGCTCTTGTTGCTGCACTTCCATAATAGGTGGTGTGAGATGGGGTTGGGGCCCCGTCGCAAGGCCGGAGCGAGCGGAGGCGAGTGAGGCGGGGTCGCGCACTTCGCTAGCAAGCGAAGATGCGTGACCTGGTGATGTTGGAAAACTTTGTTGTGTTGTAGGCATAATTGGCAGCGAGCGCTGATCCGCAACTGGCGCAAATCCACGCGAGGTCTCTGTCGGTTCTGGCGCCTTCGGCAACGAAACAGGCACCGGTTCTTGTACTTCGATCGGACTCTGCTGAATTGGTGAGAGCACGGGCGCTTCAGCTACCGCAGCCGCCGGAGCAACTGAGGCAAAACCTTTCTTGCCCATTGATGCCGCCTTGTTCACGTTGGTTGTCGACTGCTCTGCCGTATGGCGTGGCTTCATGTGGAGATAGTACGTCGTCTTCACACCCCGCTTCCATGCCGCAATGTATACATTCTTCATTTCCTCCATGTCACGATTTTCAAGGTAGATGTTGCGTGAGAGCGCTTGATCTACCCACTTTTGCGCGCGCGCTGCTACTTCAATGAACGCGTACGGCGAGGTAGTAAACGACGTCTTGTATATCTGCTTGAGGTGCGACGGAATTTGCGGAATTGCGGCAATGTCTCCTTGCTGCTCAACAATCTGCTCCTTCACCACTTCCCAAATACCCAAGTTCTTCAGGTCTTTGACGAGGTTGTGGTTGATATCCATGTACTTGCCGGAGAATTTGTTCCGCGAGAACACTTGCGCAAAGCGCGGATCAATACCGGGCGTCGTACCAGCGACAAGACCAATGTTCGCATTCGGAGCAACTGCCATCACCGTTGCATTGCGCATGCCACCCTTTACCTTCTCACGAAGAGAATCCCAGTTTAGTTGCTTGTTGCGTGAGTCGCGTTTGAGGCCTGTCGGAATGCCACGGTCTTCTTCAAGGCGGGCAATCGTGTCGATCGGAACCATGCCATTAGACCAACCAGAACCCGAGAAGTTTTTATAGGTGCCGCGAGTGCGGGCAAGGTTTGCGCTTTCATCAATCGCCATGTAGCTCACAAATTCAAAGATGCGATCGGCAAAGTCTGCTGCGTGTTCGCTCTCATACGGCATACCAAGCTGTTCAAGCGCATCAGCAAAGCCCATCACACCAAGGCCTACCGCGCGATTTTCCTGATCACTTCGAGTCGCTTCCGGGATTGGCAGCACATTGATGTCGACAAGGTTATCCAGCTGACGGAGGGCAAGTCGCACGGTTTCTTCAAGTTTGTGCCAATTCACCTGCTTGCCTTCGATGTGCGCAGCAAGGTTCACTGAGATCAAGTTGCAGACGGCAATATTGTCCTTGTCCTGTGGCAGACAAATTTCCGTGCACAGGTTCGACATATGAATAGTACCCGTATTGTTATTGAGCGCGCGCAGGTTTACCGGATCTTTCCAGGTTATCCACGGGTGAGATGTCGACTGGAGCGAGGTCAGCATTTGGTGCCACAACTCTGTTGCCGGCACCTTCTTCCACATCTTCAACTTCCCTTCTTTCGCCATTTCAATGTATTCGGCGTAGCGCTTTGAAAACGCGCGACCGTACAGTTCATTCAAGTCAGCCACTTCCTTCGGGTCAAATAGATACCAGTCCTCGTGGTTTTCGACACGACGCATAAATTCGTCTGAAATCCACGTTGCGGTATTGGCCGTACGCATGCGCATATGGTCGTCGCCAGCATTGTGCTTCCAGTCCATGTATTCTGGGAAATCGTAGTGCCAGTTTTCCATGTAGAAGCAAAGAGCTCCCATCTTCTTGCCGCCGCGGATGACGGCATGCACCGCTGTGTCCATGATCTTGGCAAATGGTGTCGGGCCCGAGGAGATAGAGTTGGTTGACTTCAGCGTGGAGCCTGCGGCACGCAACTTGGTGAGTGCGACACCAAGACCTCCCGAGGCCTTTGAGATCTTTAAGACGTCAGAAACGGACTTCGCAATGTGATCCATGTCATCGTGGACTTCCAAGAGAAAGCAGTTGGCGAGTGCCGGTTTCGTAGAGCCAGCCCCGACGTTGGTAGAGCCGCCCGCGATGTACAAATGCTGCGACATGCGATCGTAGAACTTGATCGCCTGCAATGTCGGGTTCTCCTCGTTATAGGCAAGCCCCATCGCCACACGCATGAAGAAGTACTGCGGTGTTTCGATACGTTTCTGCCCTTCATCTCGAAGTGCGTACCGATTGAGAAGCGACGAAAGGCCAGCGTAGGTGAAAATTTCGTCCCGTTCGATCTTAAGGGCACGCGCAAGCATCGAAAGATCATACTTTTCGGTCATACGAGGGTCCAAAAGGCCCGCATCGACATGCTTTGTGATATGTACCGCAAACTGGTCGCGATGCAGACGCTCCAGCTCTAGCCCGTCGTCATGGTATTCGCCCACAACACGACGATAGACAGTCTTGAGAAGCAGGCGAACGGCTACTTTGTCGTATTCAATGTCGTCTTTGATGTTTTGAACAGCAGCATTGATCGTCGCGATGTCCATTTCTTCCGTGGTGATGCCATCATAGAGTGTGAGCTGCGTCTCCGTCGCGATCTGAGTGACCATCGAAATCGGATCAGTCAGCCCGTAACATGCCCGCTCAATTGAGCGGTTGATTTTATCTGCATTAAAAGGCTGTTTCGTGCCGTCACGCTTGGTGATGGTTAATTGCACCATATGGTAATTCCATGAGTTAATAATTTCCCTAAAATTATTACCGCTACGGACGTTTTCAGGGACTTTTTTGCCTCGCACAACACTTGCAAGAGGTTTAAAAAGTACACCCTGGCGCACGCACGCACAGTTAACTCAGAGTAGCATGGTGGGTATTCGGAGAGGTTTTTCAAACAGCTGTGGATAACCGAAGCCCGGCAGTTTCCCCGCCCAAAGAACCTTAGAACACCAGCATGTCGCCCTCTTTTACTCCATGTTTCTCCGTATAGCCTGCCGGCACTTCTAGTACATATCGTGCCGGTGAATCAGGGGTGAACGATTTTGGATAACTCTGCGGAGAAACCCTCGTTTCAATGTCTACAACACGCATAGCGGAGGAGATCCAGAGAATGTCTATGGAAAACTGCATATCCTTCATCCAAAACGAGTGTTTTCCATCTCTCTCAAATACAAAAAGCATGCCTTCGTCCTCAGCAAGGCCGCCCTGTCCACTAAGACCCTTTGTACGCGCCTCTGGTGTATCAACAATGGTCACGTGGACAGTATTTCCGCCGATCGAGACTAACTCCCCTTGTGGTTCGACCGTCGAGCGCAATCCCAAAAAAACCACAACGACGGTTGCAAAAAACGCCCCAAAGATGAGTAGCAGCCTATTACGATTCATTACGCCATCCAGACGAGAATTAATGCCATGAGAATGAAGGAGACTAGCCAATGTCCCGCCACAATCGCATAGTATTTTATCGGCTTCCCTTCCCAGAGCACCAGACCGAGCATTGTCGGCCCCACAAAACCTACCCAACACCAAATTGCCAATTCAACCGCTCCAATCCAGTCAAAAACGCCCCATGCAATGCCAAAATGATTCATTACATAGGCAACGAGCATGGCCGCAAGGAACGCAATAAACGCCATAATTGGCATTTTCTTCTTCGCGTCTTCGCTCGGGGTAATGTTGCCTGCACGCATCCACGCGTTCCCAAGAACTCGCGGATTAAACCAAACCATCCCAAGTACGACGTTGGCTATAGCCGCAATGAGGATGGGTAAGAATGTCACTTCAAACATAAAAAGATGTGCCTTTAAAAGGCTAATAAGACATATTCATGATACCGCTCTGCTCCGGTTGCGCCAGAGGCCCCTGTGGGCAAGTCAAAACTTGCTCAAACAGGAGCGAAACTGCATAGTGCGGCCAGATTGCTCTTAACGAATGGGGATTCCCATGCACGAGATACGAGAAGCAGTGCTCCATCTGCTGTGGAAGTACGGTATAAAAAGCGACACCTGGGGCACAGGAAGCGCGAAGACGCTGAATCACCTCATAGATGAGGTGTCCAAAAAAGAGTGCATCCTTCATGAGGAAAACGGGTCGGTGTATCGCGTCACGCGAACGTTAGGCATCAACGTCTACTACGGAGATGATGCGAAGCTGCTCATCCTCAGGGAGCGAATGCAAGTATTCGTCGGCGGCCGCATTCGCACGCGAAACCTCGACACCTCCCTCGGAGAGAAGGTGTCGCCAGACGAAACGCCGCTCCATGCGGCCGTTCGCGCGCTATGGGAAGAGCTCGGCATCGAAGTCACCCCGGACACGGTGTTCCGTGCCAAATTCCCCTACCTGAAAGGCCCGCAGGATTCAACATCGTATCCGGGCCTCAAGACGATCCATCATATATACCCCTTCGACGTGACCATCCCTCCAATCTACTACCGACCCGAGGGATACGTTGAAGCGCAAGTAGACAAAACGACATACTTCGGATGGGACGAAGTACAGTTCGACTGAGGCCGCGCAGAGAACCCTGCCGGCCTCAATTGTTTAGACGCACGTTCTTTACGAGTGTTTTGAACCGTTCACCGATCTTCTGAACAACCGTTATCGTCACGGCCCCAGTCTTGCTCATATGAATGTCACGTACAACGCCTGACTTACCCGCGTGGGTGCCGGCAATAACAGCGCACGCCGCCCCGTCTTTGAGTTTTTTATTAGATTTCATTCGTTTAAATACTACCAGCTGTTGATTTCGGAGGAGGAGAGATTCGAACTCTCGGTGCCTTACGACACACGTCCTTTCCAGGGACGCGCACTAGACCACTATGCGACTCCTCCGTAATCCGTGAGTTATATCATTTCACCTCTACTTCCGCATTAGGCTCGTGGCGGCGCATACGGAAGCGTCGGTTATGCCACCGCTTCTGAATAAGTGCGCGACGCTTCATAAAGAGCTGACGCTCCCGCTCCAACTCTGCGCGCAGCGAGGCTTCGAGCACTGCCGCCTTCTGCGACGCGTGCCAGCCGAGAAAACTGAGGACCGCATCAACAACGAGCACAAGGCCAAACACATATACAGCACTCCAAAATGAAAGATACGACGCTACAAAAAACGTCGGCACAAAGCTCGCCATACCCACGACCACGTCAAGCGTCCGATTCCACTTTGTCTCATCGATTTTGACGATCACTTCGAACATTTCATACCCGATCAATAAAAGAAGTGCAATAACGAACGCGGCATTGAATGCGAAGTCAAAAAAATATAATGAAAAGCCGACTGCCGAACCCGAGAGGAGATGAGGAACGCTCCAGAGATCAAGGTAGTTTCCTTCACGCCATATATCAGTCCGCTGGAGTTTCCCGCTACGATTCAGGCGCATTATTAAACTATAACTGACATTGCTTCTGGCCAAGGCGTCGCCTTGGCCATTACCAGACCAGATCCCTGTAGTATTCAGCAGCATCATTAATTGCGCTTCTGAGAGAAAAGTCCGTACTTCGAAAAACATCCACCGCTTCGGCGTCAAGAATAACTCCTTCAATGCGCTTTATTCCACGATATTCAGACAAGCTGCTGTAACGATACTCCTTTAAAGATATTTCCAACGATGCAATACTTGAAATGACCCCTCGTTTCCATTCTGGTTCGAATAGCTCGGCAGGATTTAAATGAATGTAATTTGGCAAATGTAAAAAATGACCATCGCTTGATATCCGCTTTGAACGAAAGGGTTTAACAAAAAGATTACCAACTCGCTCGCTCTTTGTGTTGAAATACATTGTGTAGGCCGTCCCAAGTTTATGCATAAACGTTGAAATTCCGCCCTGAGACGCCTCCCTGACCAGCAGATGAAAATGAGTGGGCATTAAACAATAGGCGGCAATAGATACCAGTCGAGAATGTCTCGCGCTCTCCATTATTTCTTGATGAGCATTTCGATGCCAGACGTGACTGCGTTTGGGCTTAATGTCATTGCAGAGATACAAGGCCTCTAGAAAGCGCTCATAGTCATACGCGGACTCAAAAACGGTTCTTTTATCAACACCGCGATTATAACAGTGGTACCATTCATTCGGCATGAACGGATCGCGACGATATCCCATCCAAGTATTATCGCTCTGGCCAAGGCGTCGCCTTGGCCAGAGGATCGAGCATTGTGAATAACCCCACACTTGCTTCTAGTGAAGTGTAGTTACCTAGTGAAGTGTAGTTACCAATGAGCTGCTACACACGCATTTGCGTAAGCGCGTTGATGCGATCTTGCACGGGCGGATGTGTTGCGAACATCTTGGCGACAAACTTCCCTGCTTCGTGCGCGCCAAAAGGATTTGAGATAAACAGGTGCGCTGTCGCATGGCTTGCGCGCTGCATTGGCGCCTCATACGACGAGATTTTTTTGAGCGCCGAGGCAAGACCATCTGGATAGCGCGTCAAAAGCGCACCCGATGCGTCGGCCAAAAATTCACGACGGCGCGAAATCGCAAGTTGAATGAGTTGCGCGGCAATAGGGGCGAGGATAATGGCAACAATGCCTAAAGCAAGCATTAAGGGATTACGATTTTCACGATTCCCCCCTCCAAAGAAGCTGAGGCGCAAGAAAATGTCTGCAAGCATGGCAATGAACCCAGCAAGCACCACGGCTACCGTCATGACCAAAATGTCGCGATTCCCGATGTGTGCGAGCTCGTGCGCGATCACGCCCTCAAGTTCAATCCTATCAAGACGAGCAAGAAGGCCAGTTGTAACTGCGACAACCGCATGTTCCTTGTTCCGACCCGCAGCAAACGCATTTGGTGCCGGGTCGTCAATCACATACACGCGTGGCTTTGGGAGACCCGCCGTGATTGCAAGATTTTCAACCAATCGGTGCAATTCGCGATATTCGTTTGGATCAGCTTCCTTGGCGCCGGTTGAAGCGAGAGCAAACTTGTCCGAAAACCAGTACGCACTGATGTTCATTACAAGGGATATCACAACCGCTATATAGAGCACCGTCGGCTCCTGCAGGTACCACGCGACAACATATCCCAGCACAATGACGAGCACGAGAAATGCGCTCATTAAAAGCCAGGTACGTCTGACGTTCGCTGCTTGATGCGTGTAGAGAGATGCCATATGGCAACTATAGCAAAACGGTTAGAAACTCACCTTAACAGGTTCTTTTGCTGCTTGTTCGTTCTCACCAAGCGCAAAGAATTCGCGCGTCTTGAACGCAAACATAGTTCCGATGATGTTCGTTGGGAATTGTTCGAGTGCGTTCTGGAGGTCCTGCACGACGGTGTTGTAGAAACGACGCGCTGCCTGGATCTTATTTTCAGTATCTGAAAGTTCGCGCTGCAGCTCGAGGAAGTTCGTATTCGCCTTAAGGTCTGGGTAACTCTCAGCAACCGCAAAGAGCGACTTGAGTGCCCCGGTGAGCATATTTTCTGCGGCAGCATGCTGCTCTACAGATTGTGCCCCCATTGCCTTCGTGCGCGCCTCTGTCACTTTCTGGAGCGTTCCTGCCTCATGCGCCATGTATCCCTTTACTGTTTCAACAAGGTTTGGTATCAGGTCGTAACGACGCTTCAATTGCACGTCGATGTCGGACCAGGCTTCTTCGGTACGGTTCGTAAGTGCAACAAAACGGTTATACGTAAACGCGACCCACAGGCCTATAAGCGCGGCAACGCCGAGCACTACGTAAAGAATAGACATATCGGGCATTATACCCCATGAGATAGGCGCTGTATAGCCAGATACTGGTCACAATTTCGCGACTTGGCGTATTTTGCGCTGCTTATCTCTCTCCTTGAATTGAATATCTCACGGGGTATACCACAACTTGCACAGCGGCGCAGTAACTCCTAGGATGCATGCGGGGCTAGCAAGGAGAGACACAGTGGTACGAGTTACGAACACTCACCTGGCGCGTGGAGCACTGCTTGCATTCATCGGGCTCTGGCTCGGGTTTGGCTACTGGTATTGGTATGAAAGGCCGCCGCAGCGAACACAAGCGCAGACGAAAGCACCACCAACGTCGCTGGTTGGTCTGCATGTGGTCTCGGCGGAAGGTTCTCGCGTCGGTTATGTGAGTAGTGTTCGCACCGACCGAGTCGGCGGCGTGAACGCGATTCGAATCCAAACCGGTGGGTTTCTCGGCATCGGGACCACCCCCCGCGAAGTGCCGACGAGCAAATTCAGCAAAGCCGGCAACCGAGTCCAACTGAACCTCACCGTAGACCAGGTCAACAAACTCCCGGCCGTCAAAGATTGACACGCAGCCGTGGGCGCCAAGAGTGCGCCCACGGCTGCTGCTTTTCATTCTTCGTATAATCTATCCGCAGGTTTTTGCTGCGCTTTCAAACATTCGCGGAACACCATAAACGGCCACTGCGGATTGCAGTACACGGGCCGCGTGGTTGGCAGCACACTCGTTGGTGGACGCGTTGGTAGTGGCTGCGCACCGGTGCCCGAGGTTCCCGTCCCAGGGCTTAGTGATGGATTTCCCGAGCCACCAGCATTCGTGCCACTTCCAGTACCAGACGTGAGCGGCGTGTTCGGCACTTGCGCCGGTACCGGCGTTTGTAAATCACCACTCACACGCACCGTTGTTTTTGCCGTCGCACTGGTGCCTTGCGTACCTTGGCAGACAACGGCGAATTCGGTTGATCGCGTGAGGACTGGCGTGCGAATCGTGCCGTTCGGGCCACCTTGCGCGATAGGTGTTGCGCTGGAGCCGTAGAGACTGCATGCGCCGCCGACATTCAATGTATTCGTGCTCGACCACGTAAGCGTCGTGCTCGCGCCGCTTTGTATCGCAGTATCGCGCGCAATCAACGAGACGATCGGCTGCTGCGCTTGTGTGACTTGCGGTGGGATGAGCGGCGTTGGCGTTTGCGGCGGCGTCATGTTCTTGGCGCGGAGCCACTGACCAAGTGCAGCAAGCGGACCAAGCAGCTGCTGAAGCGACACTGGTGAAATGCCGCCGAGTCCGCTCAATCCACTTGGCGTACGCGTACCACCAGGCACCGCACCCGGTGTGTATGGAGGTGTGAGTCCCGGCGTATATGGCGGTGCATCTCCAACACGTCCAACGCCCGGAACATCGACTGGATCCGCGGTGCCTTGCGGACGGAATCCAACATCTTCTTCAAGCGCAGCCTTGATCGCTTGGCCCGCTGTATCATTCGTGTCATCAAATGAGTGTTTGGTGCCGTCCGGAAGTTCCACACCGATAATCTTTCCGTTTGCATCACGCTTAAGCACGTTGCTGTTTGGGTGAATGATGTCACCAGGCTTCGCGTTTTGCGCGGCCTTAGTAACGCACTGGTCAAAGGTATCAGTGCATGGACCCGTTCCTTTCGGACCGGTTTGTGGTACCGGCGCAGGCGGTGTTTGTTCTGCAGGCTTTACTTCAGCAGGTTTTGCAGGCTCCGCAGGTTTTTGTGGTTCCGGTTTCGTTTCGGTCGGAGCTGGTGGTGCCGGCTTTGGATCTTCAGGCTTCACTTCAGCAGGCTGCACGGTAGGTGCGACACCCGCATCCGGCGTTCGCGATGATGCAACCGGCGAGGATGGCGCACCGACATCTGCAGGATCAGCAAATTGCTGCAGTGGAACGTGCGGAACAATCGGCAGCACAATCTCAGGAATCGATATTTCGATGCCCGCCCATTCGAGCGGTTCGGTTGCATACGAAAGCATCGAGTACCCGCTGATACGAACAAGATTCAAGAATCGCAGTTGCGCGGCATCTGGCGGCGGCGGAGGTGGTACGACATAGCGTAGCGCCTCATCAGAAACACCAACGCGTCCCGCTGGTATCGAAAGCACCGGACGAATCACACGAGCGGCGTTGCCTGTTGCCGTGAGGAGAGAAACAGTGTTATCTGCCATCGTCAGCGCCGTGTTTGCGATCCCGCCAATCTTTGTTTCCGCTGTGATACCTGCAAGCTGCACGAGCATTCCAAGAACGCTACGAATTTGAGTCGTCGTGTATGCAATACCGCCTGGAATCATACGTATGACACGAATCGTCGTTGGAACGATACCCGGGTTGCCCGGGGCAAGAGAATCGTCGATCGAACTCAGTTCAAAGTCAGGTACGGAAGGCGGGCGCACATAGGTTGACGGAAGCGGCTCTGCGCTTTCGGCGTACGGGCCAACGTTCGGATCAATTGCTGGGAGCGATTCCATTTCTGCACGACTAAGCTCTGTACGCATCACCGGCGTAAAGTCAGGAGTTATATAGATGAGTGGAATGGTGTTTTCGGAATCGCTATCCGCGAACGAGCCACGGCTTGGCTGTTCTTCTTCAGAAGATGCAGGAATCGATGATGGTTGCTCTTCTTCCAATCGTGGCTCCGACGGCTGCTCTTCGTCAGTTGGCACACGTACTGGTTCTTCTTGTGGCACCTGAATCGGAAGGATGCTTGTCGCAGGGCCAGTGACAACCACGACTCGTCTCTCATTTGCTAAACGTTCACGTTCAATCGCTTCTGCCGCAGCTCTCTCAGCATCAGCGAGTATCTGTCGTGCTTCCGCCTCGCGTCGGGAATTTTCATCCGCCCGTCGCTGTGCGTCAGCAGTGGCAAGCGCGCGTTGCTGTTGCATAAACACCATAAGTGTTGGCACCTCGCCTGTAAGAGCTTCGCGAGTTTGCTTCAAACTACGAGCAACGGTATCAATTGCACCTAAATGAGCAAGGAGCGATCCTTGGATGTTAAAGAACGATACTGCAGCCTTAAAAGAATCTTTTTTGAGCATGCGCGTCATCTTGGTGCCATCAGAATTGAGCGCTTCGAGATTTTTCTGAAGAATAATGCGTGTGTCTTTCGGAAGATTTTTGAATTCAGGGTGATTCACGATTTCTTTGAGCGCTACAAGAATCGACTCGCGAACGCTCGTGTATCGTTCATACGCGGGTTGTGCTGCAGTTAGTTCGACCTCAAGTTGGTCAGTGCTTCCCGACGCGCGGAACTTACGCGTGACACCCGTCAATGTGCTGAGCAGCGGTGCTTCCACTAACGCAAGATCATTCACGCGTACGGATAGTTCTTCCAAGAGAACGGGGAAATTGGTTGGTGAAATTGCGGAAATACGTCGAGCCTGCGAAACTCGTTCGCGTGCCGCGTCCACAGCTTCCGCCGTTGGAACTGCAGAGCGCGTGCCGACCGATTGGGCAGGAGGCGAGATCTCCGTGCCAAGTTGATTACGTAAGAAGTAGTTAAAGTCGATGTCTTTTTGATCTACATATTCAACGGGCACGTCCGCAAGCGTTACGGTGTTTGGCTGCTGCGCGATAGGGGCAGGTGTTGGGAACACATTTTCAACACGTGGTGTCTCTGGCTGCGCTTGCGGCGGTGTCTCAGGTGGCGCTTGGAATGAAGACGGACGCATAGCAACACGGATAGAGCGCGCAAGCTCAGCCAGAGCTTCTGGCGTTGGCATCTGCCACAATTCACCAAATGTCGGAACGTTTTGAGCGCGCGCACGTTCGGCGGCAAGCTGTGCTTCGGTGTGCGCTTTCAAAATCTTAATGGCTGTCTCCATCTTCTGATTTCGCACTGTGCTTGCAGGATGTCGTGGAGTTCTTTGTAGTGTTCGCATTTCCGAGAAAATTTCTTCGAATGAGGCATCGTCACGAATACCCGTGTTCCATAGCTGAAGAATTGCAAACACATCAGACGCGAGCTCCTGCTCTTGTGTCGACAACTCGGTCATTCCGGGCATATAAATGTGCCCCAACTCGTGGAACACTGCATGGAGACGAACTGCTAACGTTTCTTTATTGAAGAGCCGTGTGTAAATAGTGACCGTTTTTCTATTCATCTCTGCATCAATCGTACTTGGTCCATCATTCAGTCTGAAAACTACACCCGGAGCCTCGATACGCCAAGTGCCAACTTCGATATAATTCGGACCGACTCGCGGTTCATTACCAATGTCCGTAATGCGCGTAACCGTCGGCCGACCCCACGTCTGAACATCACCAAAGAGTTTAGGTTCGGCCGCAGCCGGTGCCGTTTGTGGCGGTACTACGGGGGCTTGCACCGTCGGTGTGACTACCGGTTGACCAACAGCAACCACGGTCCTCCCCGCAGTCGGAGCAATATTGAGTGCAACAGCCTGCCCAATCTGCTGCCCGTCTTTATTAAAGAGCGCGTACTGCGGACTCCGCGAACCAATAAGCGCGGTTGTTGGAACAGCAGTCGGCCGTAACATGCTTGCCCATGGCCTGGTTGTGTACTGGATATGGTCGTGCGGCGCTGGTTCTGACTTGCCTTTGACTACATTCGTAGTTCTTGGTTCTGGGTAAATGGGGAGTCCTTCAGCAAGCACAAACTGTCGCCATGCTTGAATATGAGGCGTTATTTTATACGTTCCTGTTGCCGGATCGATTTCCCAATTGAAGTCTTGGAATCGTTTGTAGCCGAAATCCATAGCATTTCCTGCAGGGTGCCCTTGTGACCCTCCCCAATTACGCTTTGCGCTCGTAATGCCTGGGTAGTAGCCGTAGAGCGCGTGGAATTTTGTTGCTGCGCGCGCAATACCTGCGACAAGATACGGATTGAAAGTTCCTGCGGTACTTGTTTGATCGCCACCATTTGCGAGCATCTGTCCGAACAGTGCCCAGGTTTCTGGCGAAACATCGGCAACCGATGCAAATGTCACGTATTTATTAGTCGGGAGCTGCTTTGCTTGGAGCGAACCTGCTGCAGTCTGTCGCAAGAAGAATTCAGTGCCATCAGGAAGTTTAACGATGTATCCGCCATCAGGATTTGCCGTCACTGTCGAATTAGCCGGTGCAAGATTTGCAGCAAACAGTGCTGGTGCAATGTCACCAAGCTGCAGCGTCGATGGTAGCTGCGGCGCGGTATTTTGTATGCGCGCAACTGTATCGCTTGCTGCGCGACGCGCAGCGGCAACGGCTGCTCGCACAGGCTGTGGCTGCCGACTTACCGCAACGCGTTGCGGCTGCGGCGTTGTAAGTCTTTCGGTGTGAGCAAAGATAAGATTGTTTCGGTCAACCGCACCCGTGAATATGTTGCGCTGGTTCGCTGGCGGCAAGCCGCGAATTGAGACTGCAATTTCACCTGCACCAAACGCCGGTGCTCGCGTACCTGCGAGGTATTGTGTGAATTCGTTCGGCAACGGCAGCGGTCCGCCGCGCGCATGTGCGATTGCAAGCGGGTTGCCAGATGCTCCTGCGCCGATCCAGAGTGCATCGCTCATATCGACGTGCACCTGCTTCCACGTATTTTGATTCGTATATGGATCGGGATACAACCCGCCATAAATATTGATACCGCGGAGACCGACATTATTCGCGAGCATGATCGCCATGTTCTGTAGTTCGGGAGGCATTGCGATGTCCATGGCCGTAAAGTGACCACGTGGTCCCGGACCACCATTTGAGTGACGCGATGGTCCCCAGAGAGTCGGACCCGGGATCATATCGCCGCGAATGATTGATGGGAACACGTAGAGCCGCTTGCCAGAGAGATCCTCGAGTGCGGCGATAAGTGCGGACTGTTTTACGATTGCTTCTCGCGAAATGCCTACGACTCCTCCCCGACGGCTGATGACACGTCCGAGATACGTTTGTAGCTTAGCTGGCAACTTGTCCCACGCAAGAAGCGGTGCGCCGCCTTGCGCGATCCACTGAGCATTGAACCGTTCGTATTCTTCCTTGCTGAAGATACGTGTCCGGTCAGTAAAGGTGCGCGCCTTTTCCCACTGCGCAAGCGTAAGTGCCACGCCGGTTTTGCTCTCAACCGAAATTGTGTAGTTGATGCTTGGGTCAGACGCTGATGTCCCAACGTACTTCCCATCTGCGCCGAATCCGAATCCAAAGTCTGCCGGCAAGCGTCCTGTCTTCTTCCCTTCTTCTACCGCACGAATCACCAGCTGCTCCTGTGTGAGCGGCCCGATCGGCGGAGTTGCCGCGGGTCGACCTGCGTTCCGAACCGCATTCGAAATTTTGACTGCCCCATCAATGGTGAGATTCTTTACCTT
>Ga0207952_1000365_pt1 | contig 40008 bp, 49 predicted proteins | sample SubbioR12Aug_8Ca_FD_184831 | JGI IMG/M metagenome (GOLD analysis project Ga0207952, IMG submission 184831) | Serpentinite rock and fluid subsurface biosphere microbial communities from McLaughlin Reserve, California, USA - CR12Aug_8Ca (SPAdes) | ecosystem: Environmental > Terrestrial > Deep... | reverse complement strand
AATCTATGTTGCAGGTATTCAAAAAAGCAAGTTCAAGCCCTTTGGGTTTTGGCTAAAATCTCCACCCTACGGGTAGTATTTCATCCAAAAAACTGGCTTTTTTGAAACCTTCCACAAGGTCAAACGGCTTTCTTTTTTTTCCTTTTTTCTTTTGAAAATTTGTGTGTGGGGCAGTGTGCTAACCCGGGACCACCACTTAACACAGGAACAGGAAGAAGTTAACTTTAATTCCGAAGCCATGACCAATTTTATCATCAAAACCCACAGACCAGGAACTACCTATTCAAAACCGCATTTGTTCATCCTAAACAAAGGACTGAACAGCGGGAAACCCCAAAAAGAACCATTTACAAACAGCTTTGTGATACTCTTCCAACATGAAGAGGATTGCGAAAACTTCTATTTTATTGCCTTCAGCTTATGGCAAACCAAATTTTGGCATCAATTCCTAATCGGCTCCGTAATACCATTTTTGCGCCTTCCAGATTTCAAAAATCAATTCACTCCTAGAGCTAAATCCATGATGGAAGAACACGAGCAACACCTAAAAGACATTGCAGCTTTGAAACTCTTGGAACAAAAAGAAAAGCAATTCAATGAAAATTTAGTGCTTATAAATGAAATGCGAAGGGTTATTATGTGCCGTTATGTGAAGTAAATTTATTTGTTTTGAGGGTGAAGCAATGGAAATGCAACGCAAAAGAACTAAAGAAAATATCCTGAAATCATAATCCTCAAAAACAAAACAATAAACAAAAAAAGTCGGGGTAATCCCGACTTTTAGCTGATTAATAAAACCAGTAATCATTTCTTTTTAAAGACATGATTTGATAAAAATGTGGCAATTGATCTATCAATTAAATAACCTAGAAAAATTTCCCTCCCTTCAAAATTTGTTGACACACCATTGGGTAGGTAGCCGCAAATATTAAGGTCCATTTTTGGAGGCGTGTAAAGCAAATTATTATCCTTAATTACGATACTTCTCTTTGAGTTTGTAAAAACATTACCGTTCAAATTTGAAAAAAGGTACTTAGCCATTTCAGTTTTGTCAAAAATTGAAACAAAATCTGACTTGTAATCGATTCGAGAGGATAAAATAGTACTATTAAATGGCGAAAACTCAACAACTGCCGACTTAAAATTAACAGCTTTATCATCAACTTGTGAAATAGCTGGCAATGCTAAGAGAAATGCAACGCAAATTAATATCTTTCTCATTTTATGATTTTGATTTAAAATACAACATATTGTCTTTAGAATAATCGTCTAATCCGCTAACAAGATGAGCATCAAAAGTTAAAATGTAGGTTGAAAATCCCATCTTCTCAAATTCTCCAATATATTCTAAATATTGCAGCTGCTTTTTGGTTAAATTTTTACTGAATAATACCAATACAGTTGGTGAATCATTTAGTTTAATTTTTTTCTCATCCAACATACTCTTTATTACAAATGTACTTTTCAATGGTTTAGTTTCTGTTACTAATCCATCAAAAGAGAACTTATTTAACTTCTTGACAAAGGTATTGGCAGAGCAATTAATATCCATCTTAGCCATTACCTCCTCTAGAGTAAACAATCTATTCTCTATGACAAAAAACACTAAAGAGGGATAAGAAACGATATTATCTTTAACTTCATTTGAGATATAATATAAGTTAGAGGTATCTAAACTGAATGTTCTTTCCATTTTGACTAAGTAATCATTCCTGCTTTCAAATTCTAAATTACTTTGCGAATACGTTGCATTCACAAATAATAGTAGTAAAGCCGGTAACAAAAACTTATTTATCATCTGGTGTATGGTACTGTATAAGTATAATAATCTCCTTCAACTACTCTCGGATATTCACCTCCTACTAATCTGTAGCCTTCACTAATTGAAACCTTGTCCTCAACATCAAAGGTATTAAAATCCGTTGGTAAATTTTCAGGTGAATTAATTATATCTCTGTGAAAGTAAAATTTAATTGTCTTATTTTCAGGATTCTCAACAGCAACTGTATTAACTTGATTTTTTTGAGAATTATAAGTAACCCTTTGACTTATCGAGGTGTTTCTAACACAATCAAAACTCCAAATCATACCAACTTGAAAACAAAAACCAAATCCACTTTTACAACCAGATTTCTTGAATAATCTTACCGGAGTTTCAATAAGTTCCCATTCCATGTGATAGCCCTGCGGACATAAAGCGAACCTAGAATAGTTTTCTGAGTCAGTAGCATTCTGCTCATTACTTTCGATGTTTTCACTGTTGCATGAAAGCAGCAGAAAAGTAAACAAACAAATAAGAAAAGAATTTTTCATAATAATTGATTTTTAAGATTAATATTATAAAATTAAAGATGTTAAAGAAAATACTTAAATATTTTAAACTTTGATTAACCTTTGTTGAATATCAATCAATTACAAAAATTGACACAAAAACAACTATAAGCTATTTCCTATATATAATCATACAATTAAAGCTCAACTAGATTTACAGTAAAATCTTAAACAATTGCTAAATAAAAAAGCCTGGTCTTTACACCAGGCTTTCATTTTACTTAACCCAAAGGTCACCACAACTTAGGTTAAACTATTTCTTGTGCTTCTTTAAAATTCTTTTTAGGACTAACGAGACAATAAAACTGACAACAGCGCCTAAACCGGCTAAAATCAATGTTTTAAGAACATCTGTTGAATCAATATTAGGCAACACACTCAAAAAGGTCCCTCCAACAGTCCCGGCGAAAGTAGGGTTATTTGCCGTCATTCTCTTTCTGTTGAGGTTGCTCCTCTTCTACAGTGAGTTGGCTAACGGCCGAGAGTAGTCCTCCGGCAACCGTTACATACCCACCAATAGTGACTACTGCAGCAGGCAAAGCTACTGGGGCTGTCAAAATGGTACCGCCAACAGCAGCCAAAACCAATCCGATATTGCGAAGCACTTTAAAAAATTTCGGAGTAGGTGCCGTTATTCTCTTTCTAATAGTCATGATCTCAGAGCAATTAGGTTAAGAATAATAGGCCTTTTATTGACACTTCCAATTGCAAATCCGGTAAATGAAATGTAAAATCACCCCGAGATAAATCTATAACCCGTATTGCCCATTCATCTACCGATGCTGCAAGTCCCGATTCAAACAGTATAGGCTTAGGAGTCGATTTTCCTCCAACTGCAATAGATGAGTCATTTGGCAAATTGATTACTATTGGCTTTACCACTTCATGATAAATTTCATCGGGTAATACATTGTCATTGACTTCTGCTAATGAAATATTATTAACGTTATGCAAGGCATACCTTAAATCCGGCCACGGTGACCTGCTACCGCCAATGGGGCTGATCTCAGCTTTCGGTGGCATAGTCTGGGCCACAACGGTTGAACTGCTTACTACAGTAAATAATAGAAACAAAACTAGTTTCAAACTTTTATAAAAATTGGTTTTCATGATTTTAAAAAAATTAAGATTTGATGATAATTAAAACTCGTTGCTTTTTATCCAAAACCGCATAAACTAACGCTTTGAGCTTGGTAAAAGCTTTCCTGGATTGTAATCCCAATCCGGCTCCCGAAATTTTGGTAACCGGTGCAATACAGCCATTCAGTTCTTTGAGGGCATTATTGGCTGGGTGAAACAGAATCGAGCTTCTGTCCTTTACTTCAATGATTTCCAAATGCCATTTAAACTTCTTACTGTATCTTTTTCTGATAAAATACTTCCCCTCCGGAATGCAGGAAACCTTCGTTTCGTTATTCTTCCAAGGCAATTCAATGGTGTTACAAATCAATTTGCCCTCGCATTCGAGTTTACCATTAGTTCCTTTGGGGAAATAAGTTCTGGTTAATACTAAAACCACTTCTAAACAGTGTTTGTCAGACTGAACTTGTCGAAGTCCCTTATACTCCACTATCAACCTTAGCAATCGACAAAGGGTTAAATGCTCCATTTTTCAACGGATACATTTGTCCATTAGTCTCTTGATAAAACTCAATACCTAAAGCCAAAAACAAGGGTTTAGTCGAGTTGGCAGTCACGGCATTAGTGTGATTGATTGCGGCTGTTGCTGTTGCATCCCAAGGTAAAATTGCCGTCTCTGAGGTGGCAACTACATAGGTCTCAGCCTCGAAATCAACTTCAGCACCACCGGAAATGATTTTAAAATGGGTAGTTCCACTTGGTGCAGCAATCATATTCAACGGAACAAACGAAGCAATATCAACGGTAATCTCTCCAGCAGCTCTGTCAATTGCAGCCACAAATGGTGCATACAAACTGGTACCTAGCTTACCACGAATATTGAACTCAAAACCAAGTAATAATTCAGCTTCTCCGTCAATAACGTTTCGCAACCCTCTCTCACTAACAGTATCCGCTTGAATAACCTTTACCATAGCTTGGGTGAGTCTGCTAACCATTCTACTGTCTGCTGAATTAATCAACAATGGTCTTAAGGCAGTTCGTAAAAGCTTCCCAGCCTTCCCTGCCCTGCCAAATTCAGAGCCATTCTCACGAGTCCTCTGAAATGCCGGGTCACTGGCAATTCTATTGGCATCAATTCCTCCTTTCTCACGTGCCAAATGCCCATCCTGCGTCTTGTAAAAGGTAATATCCCCGATAGTACCTTTCAATTTAATTATGCCTTTCTGTCTAGCCATAATCTTTAGAATTTTTGATTAATACTCATTTTCACAATTCACTTTCATTTCGATAATCGTTGCAACTAAATCTCAATGATTTGATCAAAGATTCAGACATAAAAATCACATTAAAAAGAGTCTCTATCAATACCCACAAATAATCAACTATAACCACCAATTTTAATTTGTGGAGTTCTTCAAAAATTCTTTAGTTTTGTGTAATATGATCGGCATGACAAAGACATACCAAAGGCATATATAAAGTATCAATAAGTTAAATGGGAGCAAGCAATGGAAGAATCTGCATGTACCCGAAAGACGTTCAACGCATAATGGGGAAAGAATACACTCAAGCAAGATTGTATTTAATCAAGATAAAAAAACACCTGAATAAAGAAGATCATCAATATATTTCAGTAGAAGAATTCTGCAAATATTCAGGTCTTCCAGTAGAAGAAGTTTTGCGTTGCATGTTGTAGGGTAAGATTAATAGATTTAGGTCTACAGGTTCACTGAAAAGCTTCCTAACTAGTTCATTATGAAGTACAAAAAACAGTACGATTCCATCCAATTAATTTGTTCAAATAACTAATAATCATTAAATTTACCTCATAAGATTTGATGATTTTCGCAGTACAGATGCAAAATCGAGACCCTAGTTTTTTAGGTTTTTAAAACCCCCATGAATAAATGGATTGCAAGATTGGTTCGAATCCTGCTCTCCCCACAAATAAATCGATACTAAAAAAGCACTCAAGTGAACTTGAGTGCTTTTTTTGTTCTCTCACAGTAAAGCTTTTCAAACTTTAACAATTTTACGCCATTCTCAAATCGCAATTTTTCTTGTCAATCCCATCAAAAAAAGTATCTTTGATTTTCTAAAAAACGCGTTATGAAATCAAAAATTGTTTTAAGTACAGTAATGAGCTTCGCTTTACTGGCCGTTTCTTGTAAAAAAGAAGAAGAAAGCACTACAACCACCGATGCTAAACCGAAAGAAATAATTATGCCGAGAGTACAACCAATACCGGCTCAAAGCACGCAACCTATCATACAAAACGCACCTGTACAAAGTCAACAACCGGTAACTCCAAGCAATCAGGCTGTAACCATGACACAAACACCTGTAGCTACAAAACCGGGGATGAATCCTCCTCACGGACAACCCGGACACCGTTGTGATATTGCTGTTGGCGCTCCATTAAATTCACCAAAGCAAACCAAACCGGCAACAGGAGCCGGTAGTGCTGTGGTGCAACAAGTAACCCCTAATATGACAGCACAACCCAATAGTGCTGCCCCTGCAATTTTAACGCCTAACGCAGCGCAAACAACTACTGCGCCGGGTATGAATCCACCGCACGGACAACCCGGACATGTATGCAGTGTTGCCGTTGGAGCTCCATTACCGAAATAAATATTTTAAACATAAAAAATCCCGTTTAGCAAAACTAAACGGGATTTTTATTTTATGGTTTATTTAGATTATTCTAAAGCAAAAGTCACATTAACTGTGGTATTGATTTCAATTTCACCTATGGCTAATGTTTCTCTAACCGTATCCGCTTCGGTGGCCATAGCCATCATATTCCCTTTATACATCGGTTGGGGGAAGTAAACATTAGACGCATCTGTAATTAAAAGTGCTTTCCCTACTTTCTGCCCTAAAACACTGACATAATCAGCAGCTTTTTGTTTGGCATTCAACATGGCTTTTTTGCGAGCTTCTCTTTCGTGTTCTTCCATTTTAGAGGATTTGAACTCTACTCCTTGTATGTTATTGATACCGGCATCATTCAAGCCCATCATGATTTCATCGTATTTAGAAAGTTCTTTTAATGTGATGGTTAGCGTTTGATTAGCTTGAAAATTGTATTTCTTTTTCTCGTAATCATAGTTTTTGCCCAAACTAACACTATTGGTTTTGTAATCGGTAGTAGGGATACCGCTTTTCTTTAAAAACTTAATTACTTTATCTACTACTTCATCGTTAAGTGTTTTCACTTCTTTGGCATCTTTACCGGTGTTTTGAAAACCTACAGTAACCACTGCCTGATCAGGAACCACTTTAATTTTACCTTCACCGGTAACTGAAATTTGTGGTACTACCGCTTTTTGTTCTTGCACCTGAGCTTGGGTGATACCCATCACCAACAAAGCCAAAATTACTGCTGTTTTTTTCATGATATGATTGATTTAAAATTATGAATTTCCGTTTCCAAAAGTTGTGCCAATTATAGCTTTCCTTGCTTGGCCATCACAAAAAGAATGATAATGGGAATGGCCAGCACTATAACCAATTGGGTGTTAGTTTGAAACAAGATTGGTTCTTTTAAAAGTGTAATAGCGTAACCGCCAATGGCTCCACCAAAATGCGCTGTGTGTCCTATATTATCGTTTTTGGCGCGCATACCGTAAATAGAATACAACAAATACAATACTCCAAAAACATAGCCGGGGATGAAACCGTAAATCTGCATTTGAGGAAACAATAAGATGGCCGCGTAAATTATACCGGTAACCGCTCCCGAAGCACCAACAGCACTGTAACTGTAATTATTGCCGTGGATGACCATGGTTAATAAATTCCCGAAAATCAAACTCCCGAAATAAATCAGCAGAAAAGACCAACCACCTAAAAAGGTAATCACAATTGGCGCAAAAGAGTAGAGCGTAATCATGTTAAAAGCCAAATGTATTTCATCGGCATGTAAAAATCCGGAACTAATCATTCGAACTTGTTCACCGGCTCTAATACTTCCCACATGAAAAAGGTATTTTCGATAAAAAAGTGCATCGTTAAACCCTTTGAAGCTAACAAGTACATTGGCTATGATTAAAGCCCATAAAAATAGGTCGCCCATAAATAGATTCTTTTACTGTTGGTTTAAAAGTCTGACGCGTAAAATTAGCAATACTTCTGTAGGTTTTGTTAATATGGGTCGGATAAAATCGCATTTAACTTTATATTTGCACAAAATAAGCTGCATGCAACTACTAGTCTTTTTTCTATTATATCCTTTTATCTGGTTCATCTCCATTTTACCATTTCGCATTCTTTATCTAATTTCTGATATTGTTTATGTATTGGTTTACCATATTATCGGCTATCGAAAAAAAATAGTGCGCCATAACTTAGCCATTGCATTACCGCAATTGAATGCAAAAGAGCGATTGGTTATCGAAAAAAAATCATACCATCATTTGTGTGATATGTTTTTGGAAATGATTAAAACCATGTCGCTATCCGAGAAAGAAATGGACAAGCGATTCACTTTTACCAATTTGGAAACTTTAACCCATATGGAAAAAGAGGGCAAAAGCATAGCCGTAATGATGGCACATTATGCCAGTTATGAATGGGCCATTTCTTTGAACAAGTACAGCTCATTAACAAGCTACGCTATTTATAAAAAGATCGCCAACAAACACTTTGATAAATTGGTCAAAGACATTCGATTGAAGTTTAAAGCAGTGTTAATTACCACTAGTGAAACTATTCCGACCATCGAAAAAAACTACCGTGACAAGCACTTAGGGCTTTACGGATTTGCCAGCGACCAATCACCACAACTAAGCAAAACACACCATTGGGGTACTTTTATGGGTATTGAAACACCGGTGCATACCGGAGCGGAAATGTTGGTGAAACGATTTGATATGAATGTGATTTTCCTGAAGGTAAAAAAGATCAAACGCGGCTATTACCAAGCTACGTTTGAAACCATGTTCGACGAACCGTCAACAGTGCCGAATTACCAAATTTCAGACGAGTTTTTGCGCCGTGTAGAAAAGCAAATTTTAGAGGCGCCGGAGTATTACTTGTGGACACACAAACGTTGGAAACACAAAAAGAAATAGTTTCCGTAAACAAGCATAAATCACCTTAATCTTATTGTGTTTTAAACCAAGATTTTACCATTGCTTTCTCGGTATGTTGGTCATCTTGATGCGTAAACTCATTGGTTTTTGAATTGTATTGGTAGGCTCTTCCCCATTCCTCATGGTTTTCGGCCAAGGCTTTAATGCTGTCGCAAACAAACTGAATTTCCTCTGAAGTAGTTGTTGGATGAATAGACATTCTAATCCATCCCGGTTTTTTAATCAAATCGCCCGAAGTAATTTGACATACCAAATCGTGTGAAGTTTCTTGATCTACATGCAACAAATAGTGTCCGTATGTACCGGCACAACTGCAACCACCACGAGTTTGAATACCGAAACGATCGTTCAATAATTTTACACCTAAGTTGTAATGCAAGTCATCTATGTAAAACGAAATCACACCCAACCTATCCCGGTGTTGTCCTGCCAGTATATGTAAATTGCTGATATTACCCAACTCCGAAAAAACATAATCCACCAATTCATGCTCTCTTTCCAAGATGTTTTTTACGCCCATTTGCTCTTTCAACTGAATGGCTAAAGCCGTTTTGATTACTTGTAAAAAACCCGGAGTTCCACCATCTTCTCTATCTTCAATATTGTCGATATACTTGTGTTCACCCCAAGGATTTGTCCACGATACCGTTCCGCCACCAGGACAATCGGGCACATTATTTTTATATAGGTTTTTATTAAAAATCAACACTCCCGAAGTCCCAGGACCTCCTAAAAACTTATGAGGAGAAAAGAAAATAGCATCCAAATAGCTTTCCTCATCGGGATGCATATTGATGTCAACATACGGTCCGGAACAAGCAAAATCTACAAAACAAACACCGTTATTTTGATGCATTAATTTGGCCACTTCGTGATAAGGTGTACGAATGCCCGTTACGTTAGAACAAGATGTGATTGAGGCTATTTTGAAACTTCTGTCTTTGTATTTTTCCAATAAAGTTTTAAACGCACTCATGCACAACAATCCGTCTTCATTGGCCGGAATAACAACCACATCCGCTATGGTCTCGAGCCAAGAAGTTTGATTGGAATGGTGTTCCATGTGAGAAATAAAAACAATTGGCTTCACTTCATCCGGTATAGTGGCAAAAGTTTTTAGATTTTCCGGAATGCGCAAACCAAGTATTCTTTGAAACTTGTTTACTACGCCAGTCATTCCGGTGCCATCATTAATCAATACATCATTTTCATTAGCATTCACATGCTTTTTAATAATGTGACGCGCTTCGTGATACGCCATGGTCATAGCAGTTCCCGAAATGGTAGTTTCCGTGTGAGTATTAGCCACAAAAGGACCAAACGAATGCATCAGTTTTTCTTCAATAGGTTGGTACAGTCTTCCGCTGGCGGTCCAATCGGTGTAAATGATTTTCTTTTCACCGAAAGGCGACTCAAAGGTTTGATCTATTCCGATGATATTTTTTCGAAATTGTAGAAAATACTGCTCTAATGCCGTTTGGGAAGTGGTAGTAATCATAATGCAACTATTTGTGCTCAAAGATACATTATTTTTATTTTTAGGATAATAAAATGCGTTTTGTTGACAAATTCATAAAAATCAAACCCAATTTAAACCTTAACTTTGGGATATGGTCTTACAATAAAATTTTTTTTAGATATGAAAAAACAATTATCACTGCTGTTGGTTGTCTTGGGAATGGCCACAGCATTTAGTCAGGTTGACAATCGTCCGGTAAATACCGGTGACGATTTTAGTTTGGAAGGCGCTTTGGCCATGTTTAAAAAAGCCAATTCATTAGAAGAATTTGAAAAACTACTAAATGAGGAAAATAATAATGTAAACAATCTTGACCTCAACAATGATGACGATATTGATTACATAGTAGTTGAAGATATTAAAGAAGGTGATTCACATATAATTGTATTGAGTACCTATCTGAATGAAAAAGAAAAACAAGACATTGCCACTATCGGCATTGAAAAAACAGGAGAAAATCAAGCGCTGTTGCAAATTGAAGGCGATACCGATTTGTATCCTGAAAATACCATCATAGAACCTACAGAAGAAAAAGAAACCGTAAAAAGTGCTAAAGGCGGACCCAATACTTTTGAAACCGATGTTCAAGTGGTTACGGTTAATGTATGGCTTTGGCCAAGTGTACGCTTTTTATATGGTCCTCGTTATGTAGTTTGGGTTTCACCTTATCGCTGGGGCTATTATCCTCGTTGGTGGAGACCTTGGCGACCGATAGCACATCCCGTTTTTTATGCCCATTGTGCACCGCATCGTGTTTACTATCGTCCGGTAGCTTCCCGCCGTGTAGTTGTGGCACGCAGAGCTTATGCACCAAGAAGACATTCTTCTACGTTAGTGGTACACAATCGAAGAGGAACTACTGTGGTACACAAAAACAGAAGAGGCTCTGTAAAAGTGGTTAAAACAAGAAGAACTCCGGTTAGAGGCAGAAGATAAAATGGACAAGCACAACCTTTGGTCGATTCGTTTGGGTTTTTCGGGAAAACAAAGTCCGCTCATCGCAGCAATGGGATTAGAAAAGTTTCTCGAAAAATCCTTTGCGTCAAAATTTAACAAAAGTGTGCCCGACTTTTTGGAGAACAGTCCAAAAACCATTCAGGAATTAAGAGCCAAAAGACAAGCGTTGCAAAACAGTGCTTCGGAAGATGCCAAAGAAATGCTTAAAAAAGAGCTCCAAGTTTCATTTGAAATGAAATCTTGGTGGATCACAAAAATGCAGTCAGAAGACTATCCGTTGCGTGAAAAAATGACCTGCTTTTGGCACAATCATTTTGTATCGACTTATCAAAAAGTAAAAGTCAACCATTGGATTTTCCAGCACAACCAGCTTTTGCGGGAACAGGCTTTCGGAAATTTCAAAACCCTTACCAAACTAATCCTGCAAACCAATGCCATGGTGCGGTACTTAGACAATGTAGACAACCGGCGAGACAAAATCAATGAAAATTTGAGTCGCGAATTGTTAGAACTTTTCACGTTAGGCATTGGAAATTATACAGAAGAAGATATTAAAAACGGCGCTAAAGGTTTGGCAGGGTTAAATCTTGGTGAAGACCAAGCGGTTTATCGAAAATTGCTGGAAAACAATGACACCATAACCTATTTCGGAAAGACCGGAAAATTCAAAGCAGAGGAAATGGTGGATATTATTTTCGAACAGCAAGCCGCTCCCTATTTACTCACTCGAAAAATTCTTCAGTGGTTTATTTATGATAATCCGCCCGAGACTTTGGTAACTTACTACGGAGATTATTTCAGAAAAGTGGATTTTGAAATCAAACCTTTGCTAATCAAAATCTTTACAGAAGAATATCCGAAAGACACTGCCGGAAGTAAAATCAAAGATCCGCTGGTATATATTTTACAACTTATGCACGAATTGAACGCCACGGAAATGAATCCGAAATTAGTGGCTTTTTTTCTGAAACAACAAGGTATGGATTTGTTCAACCAACCCAATGTAAAAGGTTGGAATGGTGGTAAAGAATGGTTGACCTCTCAAATTTATTTACAGCGAAACAACGTAGCCGATTTGCTGTGTGATGGTCGAAGTTGGAACCGTAGAATACAGTTTACCAATGAAATGATGGGCGAAAGTATGCCGCAATTGAAAGTAAAAATCAACTGGAATAGGAACGGAAATCACAAATCCATCATTGCCGATTTGGTCAACAGCTTGCTTTTCAAAAATGATGAAACCTTACAAAAAGAATGGGAATCCATATTGAAATATGACTTCAACCCCAAAGCAGAAAATGCTGATAACGCAGTACTTCGATTGTTCAATGCAATGATCAAAACACCTGAATTTCAAATCATTTGAGAATGAATAGAAGAAATTTTTTAACCCTTACAGGTACTTTCACAGGCGGTGCATTATTGCTCCCGGATTTTCTCCATGCTTTTGGTAGTCAGCCCAATTTGGTGATGGGCGAACCTTGTTTGGTTTTTATCCAACTCAACGGTGGCAACGATGGACTCAATACTTTTGTTCCGTATGACAATCCTTTGTATTACCAATTAAGATCGAAAATTGCACTTTCCAAAGACTCGGTTATCAGTAAAAACAACGGTATGGCTTTTCATCCTGCTTTGAAAAATTTTGCTGAAATACAACAAAAAGGCGATATGAGTATTTTGCAAAACGTAGGCTATCCCGAACCCAATCGTTCTCATTTTCGCAGTCAGGAAATTTGGCAAACGGCTTCGGCTTCAAACCAATACTTAAGCGAAGGTTGGCTGGGTCGCTACTTGGATTTGCAATGCAAAGAACACCAACCCACAGCCGGTATTAACTTGGATGCCATTGACAACTTGGCCTTGAAAGGAAAAGAACCAAACTTTATTACTGTGAAAGATCCGAATCGTTTTAAAATCAGAACCGACAAAGACGACACGGTAAAACTCTCCGATAATCCGCAATTGGATTTTGTTCGAAAAATTGCCTACTCGGTCACCGAAGGTGCTGAAGAAATTCAGCAAGCCTTGACTAAATCGACTGCCGAAATGAGCTATCCAAAAACCAATTTAGGTAAAAATTTAGAATGGATAGCCCGACTCATCAAAGGAAATCTGAACTCCAAAGTGTATTACACTTCTCAAAACGGTTATGATACACACGATAACCAATTGGCCATACACCAACGGAATTTGGAAGAATTAAACGATGCCGTTTATAGTTTTTATAAGGACTTAAAGCAAGCCAACTTACTGCAAAACGTTACCATAGTAGTGTTTTCGGAATTTGGCAGAAGAGTAAAAGACAACGGCAACGGAACCGATCACGGAACAGCTGCGCCTTTATTTGTGATTGGCGGAAATAACCGAGGAAAAGTTCTGGGAAGTAATCCGGATTTATCTGATTTAGACGAAGGCGATTTGAAATACCAAATTGATTTCAGAAGTGTTTATGCTTCACTATTAAACCACAAACTCGAATTTGATTACCAATCTATAGGCATAACTTCTAAACCAATTAATGGACTTTTTTAACTTTTGTAGCAGTTTTACTCAAAAATTAAAACATAAAATCCCTATTAATAGGGATTTTTTTTTACAAAATAAATTCTCATCTTTGACTCAACTAAAACCCAAAAATCATGAAAGTCTACGAATCAGAAGGATCATTCGACTGTGAGGCTCTAACATTCAATTTAAAAATTCAAACCACCGACATCAATCCGGATGCCTTTTACATCAGTACATTTTACAATATCTGTAATAAGGAGCGTTTTGCCATAGTGGGAATTTTACAAACCAAAGACGGCAATACCAAAGATTTCAGCAACTATCCGCCGGACTCATCGTTAGTTATTGAAGATTTTCCTTTTTCTGATTTAGACAAAAGTTACCTTGAAGAAGGAGACAAAGACATTACAACCATACAACAAGGTGATTGCGTAACTGTTTATATTCATGATGGCATTGGCTTTAATCCTCAAGAGAATAGTGCTGATAATGAGTATATTCTAAACTACAAGAGAGGAGTTTATGTGTATTTAGAAGCTGGTTCACCTCCGGGAAGTAATGGTGATGGAGGTTTAAATTAGGATTAAAGTTGAAACTTAAATTTACAAATCTATTTTTATTCACGTTGATTTTTTTCAACAGCTTGACTGTTTTTACACAAAACGAACAGTTATTGAAACTTGAAGCTGAATTTGAAAAAATCGACTATAAAACCCGTTTGAGTAAATTAGAGAGTATTGATCTCAATAATTTATCTATTCGAGAGAAGGCATTAGTTGAACATTTATATGGAAAAACATATTATTTATATAATTCCGGTAATGGTGCTGTTGAACATTTTATTAAAGCCAAAAATCTGTATATAAAAGCTAAAGATTATGATAAGGCGACTGAACTTTCTTTAACGTTAGCGGAACAAAAAAGACTTTCTAAATACAAATATGAGGAATACAAACCCTTATTAGATGAAGCTATTAGTTATGCTGAAAAAAGTAATAAAGAAGATTTGCTTTGTGCCACATACCTGGAAGTTGGTATAAGCTTACAAAAAGCAGAGCCGCAAAAAGCAATAGAGTTCCACAAAAAAGGATTAAAAATTGCCAAAAAAATAAAGAATCAATTTTTTGAAATTAGATTCAACAGAAACATTGGATTGACTTATTGTGAATTTATAAAAGACTTTGAAAAAGCACTGTACTTCCAGAACTTATCTCTTGAACAAAGCAAAAAGTTAAATTACACTGAAGGTATTGCCTATGCATATGTTAATTTGGCATCGATAGCACGAAATTTAAGAGAATATGATAAGGCAATAAAATATTACAATATTGCTGAAAATTTAAAATTTGACAATTATAGGACGAATTTCAACATAATCCTTTACCAATATATCTCAAATACTTACCGAGAGATGAAGGATTTTGAGAAGGCTATTGAATATTTAGACAAAAAAAAGGTACTTGAGGAAATTGTTAGTAAAAGAGATGAAGAAAAATACATCCGTGACATCAACACCAAATATGAAACGAGAGAAAAAGAGCTCGAAAACCAAGAATTAAAGCTGAAAGACGAAAAAAACCAATTGATTATTTACAGTTTTATTGGTGTTTTTCTATTATTTTCAGCAGGCGCCTATTTCCGTATCAGTCACATCAACAAAAAGAAGAAAATAGCCGAGCAAGAGCGACTCATCGAAAGTCAAAAATTAGAAAACGTACTGAAAGACCAAGAGTTAAAAGAAATTGACAAAATTTTGGAAGGTCAAGAAAAAGAACGGCTCAAAATTGCCAATGACTTACACGATAATTTGGGCAGCATTTTGGCTACATTGAAACTCAATTTTCAAAATCTTTATTCGCAAAAAGACAATAATGAAAACGGACAAGAACTCTTTGACAAAACCAACGAACTAATTGAAGAAGCCTATCAAAAAGTACGCGGTATGGCCCATGCTAAAAATGCCGGTGTAATTGGCAGCGAAGGCTTGGTTCCGGCAGTTCAAAATATAGCCAAAAAAATAGCCATTCCCGGAAAACTCAAAGTACAGGTAATTCCCTTTGGTATGACCAAAAGGTTTGAAAACGCGATGGAAGTTAACTTGTTCCGAATGATACAAGAAATACTAACCAATGCCATCAAACATGCTGAAGCAACCGAAATCACCATCAGCTTAACCCAAGACGAAGACTCTATCAATATCATTATTGAAGATAATGGTAAAGGTTTTAATCCGAAGAGCATAACTAAAAAAGAAGGTATGGGTTTAAGCAATATTACCAAAAAAGTAGAACAGCTTAACGGCACCTTCAATATAGACAGTTTTGAAGGTAAAGGTACAACCATATTAATAGACATCCCATTATGATAACTGTAATCATAGCAGAAGATCACCAAGCATTAATTGACGGAATGAAATCCTTTCTTAAAAACGAAAAGGACATAGAAATCATTGGATATGCTAACGATGGTTTTTCATTAATTGAAAGTGCCAGAAGGCTTAAACCCAAAGTGATTATAACCGATATCAGAATGCCCAAATGTGACGGTATTGTAGCTACAAAAACTATAAAGGCAGAATTACCGAATACCAAAGTGATTGCTTTCAGTATGTTTGATCATGATGACGCCATTTCACAAATGAAAGAAGCCGGCGCCTCGGGCTACATAATGAAAAATTCCTCACTTCAAACCGTCCTTGACGCTATTCGGGCAGTTAGTCAAGGATACTCCTATTTTGTCAATGAAGCGGAAAACGAATATGAAATTTCCAAAAATGAATTATTTTTCAGTTCGCGTGAAAAAGAAATTTTACAACTCATAGCAGCAGGAAAATCTTCTCAAGAAATTGCCGAAACGCTCTTTATCGAAAAATCAACTGTAGATTCCCACAGAAAAAACATGTCAAAAAAAATCAAAACTATCGGCAAAACCGATTTGACAAAGTTTGCTTTAGAGCGAAAATATGACTATTTGTAAGATTATTACATTTAAATCGACGATAAAAATCCCCATTGATGGGGATTTTTTTTGTGCTTTACTTTTCCGAATTTTATGAAATCAAAAACCTAATTTAATTAAGTTTTGGTTAGTTAATAAAAAAGAGCCTGCCCTACATATTGAAAAATTTTTAGTGGTATTTGATCTTTCGAAAAAGGGCAGGTTTTATTCTAAATCATCATAGTCACAGAAAATTTCTGTTTGTAACAAAACTTTTTCAAATAACATTGGCTTTTAAAAAAATAGCATCATGTTATGTTGGCGATGTTGGTTTTCATACTACAAGATACAGCATAATGAAAATTAGATTAGAAATTAATCAGCTCACCATTGACCGTCCAAAGAAACGTTGGCGCATCTATTTTGTTGTAGTAGCTGAGCATCCTACAGATCCTGATAAAATGGTAGTAACCACTGTACCGGCTGAACCGATTAAAGTTACACCCAATCAGGAAAACAATATTCATTTTGACGATGAAGGTCCCGGAAGTGAAGGTTTGTTATTGCTAAAAAGAAATATGCCTCCCGGTAAGGAACTGAACGTACATTTCTATGTTCGCCATTCCAGATCCGGCATCAGAAATGCCGCCAACGCATTGCATGATATAGCAACAGAATTGGGCATAGATGCCCTGGGGCCGACAGAGAACATTTTGGGAACAAACATTCCTTGGCTTGAAATCACCAAAAAGTCATTACCTCACATTGGAAAAGCTTTAGCAAGAATACCTGATAGAGAAATGGGATTCATCTCCATGTTTGAACGCTTTGGGGATGAGTTTTTTGCCGATGGAGAAATAGACCGAAAGAAAACCGGCGGTTATTGTAACATCGTTTACAGTTGGGCCTTGGATGTCAAATAAATTTTACCGAACCAGAAATAAACAATTTAAAAACCAGAACTATGTGTTGGACCAATGTAGAAAAACAATGCAAGATGATTTATGAAAAACCATTTATCAATGCTGAAAAGCCACATGAAAGAAGGTTTATCATTCAAATTATCGCAGAAGAATTTCCTGATTTTCCACGAGTAAGAATTGCCGCTGCAGTCGACCGCTGTTTTAAAATGTTTCCTGCTCCGGTAGACCGCAAAACGCTGTTGCAATTTGTACAAAGCAGTATGCGTTAATACTCCCCTGTAATCTAACCTATCGCACCAACTTCAGATTATTTTGAGACTTTAAGAAGAAGTTTGGCGTGACAAAGTACTTAAATCGTATTTCATCCTGTTCTGCAAAGAATTTTGAAATGCGATTTTTGTATTTTAGCCAAACCATCATTTAAACACCAAATTGATTATGAACAACTTAGTTTCCATCCGCCCTTTTATAGGCGCCAAAGACTACAATACTTCCAAAACATTTTACATGGATTTGGGTTTTGACAAAATTGAACTTTCAAAAAACTTGTGTCTTTTCAAAATGGGAAACTTGGGATTTTATCTGCAAGATGCCTATGTAGCAGATTGGGTAAACAACACCATGGTTTTTGTTGAAGTTGAAAACGCAAAAGAGTTTTACAACAACTTGGTCGATTTAAAATTAACTGAAAAATATGCGGCTGTCAGAGTTGAAGGCATTAAAGAATTAGACTGGGGAAAAGAGTGTTTTGTTCACGATCCTTCCGGAATCTTGTGGCACTTTGGTGAATTCAGAAAATGAAGTCTTCAATACAATAATTTCACTTCTTTTAAATCGTAATAAGCTATACTATCATCGTTCAATAAAAGGGCCAACTTGCCTTCACGGGTTACCGTTTGAATAATCCCCATAAATCGATGTCCGTTGCTTAATTCAAAAGCTGCGGGTTTCCCTTTTTTAAACAAAATGTCATTATACCGCAGCCAAGCCTCGTCAACATGCTCAGGAAAAAGAATTAAATGCAGTTTTAATGACTTTACAAAACCTTCTGCCATCTCTTCCAAATCATAAATTTGATGGGTAATATTGGTTAATGAATTGGCTTGAGGAAGGTGTTCAAAATCGGTTTGATTAAGGTTCAATCCGAAACCTACTACTGCTGTAAAGGTTCCATCTGACTTAAAGGTGTTTTCAATTAATATGCCACCAACTTTTTTATTATCTGCCATTATGTCGTTAGGCCATTTGACATTTACTCTAACGATGTTATTTAAATTTAACAAGCCTACAGCAGCCAATGCTACAGCCACATTAAAATCATAAATTGAAATCATCTCCAGCGGCACATCTTTAACCAAAACACTAATAGTGAGGTTTTTACCCGGTTCACTTATCCACTCGGAACCCATTTGCCCTTTACCTTTGGTTTGCTCAAAGGCCATCACAGCTGTAAAATTCTCTAACCAATTTTCTTTAGCTAACTGCTTTAAATAATCGTTAGTGGAATCTATGGCATCGAGTTTGATTATAGGCATAATACAAAAAAGTAAAGTGAATTTTTTAAAGTTTTGTTAAGCAAAAATAAGCACAAAAAGTAATACCTTTGCCAAATACATACAAATACTAGATGACTAAAAAAGCAGTAAACACAGATGTACTATTAGCCAGTATCATCAAAGGAATTGAAGAAGTAAAAGGAAATGACATTGACATACTCGATTTGAGAGAAATAGATACCGCTGTATGTGATTATTTTGTAATTTGTAACGGTACTTCTAACACCCAAGTTAACGCAATTGTTAACTCCATCCAAAAATTAGTTTCAAAAGAATTAAAAGACAAACCTTGGCACGTGGAAGGCACGGACAACGGAGAATGGGTTTTAATGGACTATGTTGATGTCGTGGTACATGTATTCCAAAAACAAATTCGAGAGTTCTACAACATTGAAGGACTTTGGGGAGATGCCCAAATCACATCAATCCCAACTAACTATTAAAAATCGCGCTGATATTATATGGCTACGGAAAAGAAACCCAATAATTTTAGAATAAGTCCTTGGTGGATATATGCCGGACTAATCATTATTTTTTTCGGATTGAATTACATAGGCGGTTCCGGTTTTCAGGAAACCGCCAAAATTTCATCCTCCAAATTCAATGAGTACCTTGACAAGGGACAAATTGAAAAAGTTGTAATTTATAACAAAACCGAAGGAGAAGCTTACTTAACAGCTGCTGCCTTAAAAGACAAGACACACAGCAAGTTAGCCAAAGACATGTTGGGCAATCCTAATAAAGGACCTCACTACTCTTTTGATATCGGAAACGATGAAGTTTTTCAAAACAAGATAGAAAAAGCCAAACTCGAAGGTAAACTAAAAGACTTCGACTTCAAACCGAAGAGCAATTGGTCTGAAATTTTCATCAGTTTACTACCAATCATCATAATCATTGGCCTTTGGGTATTAATTATGAGAAGGATGTCGGGTGGCGGAGCCGGCGGTGGCGGTGGACAAATTTTCAATATCGGAAAATCGAGAGCAAAGTTATTTGATGAAAAAACCGATTTGAAAACCACTTTCAAAGACGTTGCCGGATTGGAAGGAGCCAAAGAGGAAATCCAAGAAATTGTTGAATTCCTGAAAAATCCTGAAAAATACACCACTTTAGGAGGTAAAATCCCTAAAGGTGCTTTATTGGTTGGTCCTCCGGGAACCGGTAAAACCTTATTGGCAAAAGCGGTAGCCGGTGAAGCCAAAGTTCCTTTCTTCTCACTTTCGGGTTCCGATTTTGTGGAAATGTTTGTGGGTGTTGGTGCTTCTCGTGTGAGAGATTTATTCAAACAAGCCAAAGATAAAGCCCCGGCAATCATCTTCATCGACGAAATTGATGCCGTAGGTAGAGCAAGAGGCAAAAACAACTTTTCAGGCTCTAACGACGAAAGAGAAAATACTTTGAATCAATTACTGACCGAAATGGATGGTTTCGGTACCAACACACACGTTATTGTATTAGCTGCAACCAACAGAGCTGATGTTTTGGATAAAGCCTTGATGCGTGCCGGACGTTTCGACCGTCAAATTTATGTTGACCTTCCGGACGTTAGAGAGCGTAAAGAAATTTTTGAAGTACACTTAAAACCATTAAAAAAAGTAGACGGTTTAGACATTGATTTCCTAGCCAAACAAACCCCCGGATTTTCGGGTGCTGACATCGCGAATGTTTGTAACGAAGCTGCTTTAATTGCTGCCAGAAATAATAAATCTGCCGTTGACAAACAAGATTTCTTAGACGCCGTAGACCGAATTGTTGGTGGTTTAGAAAAGAAAAATAAAATCGTTACACCGGAAGAAAAACGCGCCATTGCCGTGCACGAAGCCGGTCATGCCACTGTAAGCTGGATGTTAGAACACGCTGCACCATTGGTAAAAGTAACTATTGTTCCTCGAGGACAAAGTTTAGGTGCCGCATGGTATTTACCCGAGGAGCGATTGATAGTGAGACCTGAGCAGATGTTAGACGAAATGTGTGCTACCATGGGCGGACGAGCTGCAGAAAAAGTAATGTTTGACAAAATTTCAACCGGTGCCTTGAGTGATTTGGAAAAAGTAACCAAACAAGCTCGTGCTATGGTAACCATTTACGGCTTAAATGATAAATTAGGCAATATTACTTACTACGACTCTACGGGTCAAAGTGAATACAATTTCTCCAAACCATACTCTGAAGAAACGGCCTTGGTTATTGATCAGGAAATTTCAGCCTTGATTGAAAAAGAATACCAACGTGCAATCAAAATTCTTCAGGACAACAAGGAAAAATTAGAGCAATTAGCCAATATTCTAATCGAAAAAGAAGTCATCTTTAAGGACGATTTGGAAACGATTTTCGGCAAACGCCCTTTCGGTAATTCAACAGAAGAAACTGTAGCTGAAACCGTAAGCGAATAAGCCTGATTGTTTTTTAACATTTTTTTAAAATCTTAATTCAAAACATACTTTTGAATTAAGATTTTTTTATCTTTGAGGGATTTCAAATACCAAACCCGATTATAAACAATCAGCATGAGTCTTTTCAGAAAAATTTTTGGCACAGGAAACGATGCCTCTGACGAAGAAAGTCAAAGCGAATTCAACAATGCTCCTTCGAGCTTTTCTCTACTGCCTGTAGATGAAAAGTTTACCTATAATTTCAAGAAAAACGGTGGCAAGTTTTTGTATTGTGAAAACTTAAATGAAGTCAAAGACCAATTCTTGAACATACTTGAAGAAAATGATTGGTTTGAATGTGAAGCCCTTTGCTATGAGCCGAAATTGTTCAGTATGTTAGACGAAAACAAACTGAGCTACGACAAACCTACTAATCCGAAATTTTTATTTGCCAGTTGTGAAAATCTTATAGCCGATGAAGGTTCTGTATTATTTTCTTCTAACCAAATCAAACAAAATAAACCCAACGACTTACCTATCAACATCATCATTTTAGCCACTACCAGTCAGATTTTAGAATCTAAAAGCGACGGTTTGAGAGTGATTAAAAAGAAATACGATAAAGATTACCCAACCAACATCACTACCATCAAATATTTCGAAAAAGCTAAAGACGAAGACTTCCTGCAATACGGAAGCACTGCCAAGAATTTGTACCTCTTGCTTTTAGAAGATTTATAAGATGACAACTACCGTAACAAGAGCTTTATCCGGTGCAGTATACGTACTGTTGCTGGTTGGTGCTACACTCTATTCTCCCTACAGCTTTTTGTTGCTATTTGGATTGTTATTATTGTTCTCTGTTGGTGAATTCTGCAAATTGGTTGGCCTCAAACCCATATTACCCTTACTATTCGCTACAATTGGATACATCCTATTCAATTTAGACAATTCTGTAAAAACCAATGAAATATTGTTGCTCATAGCCGCACTCCTCGTTTCAATACGTTCGTTATTGTTTTTATTTGAAAAGAAAAACCGCTTTTTAGATACACAGGCCAAATATGTATTTTTGATTGGTTATTTGATTATTCCAATCATCATTTTTACTAAAATTCCTTTTGTCTCAAACTTATATCATCCGGAAATTATTATTGGCATTTTAATCTTGATTTGGACCAATGATACGTTTGCTTATTTGGTGGGTATTACCATGGGGAAAAATAAATTATTCGAAAGAATTTCACCCAAGAAAACCATTGAGGGTTTTACCGGTGGGTTAATTTTTGCCATGATAGCCGGAATTCTATTGGCTCAATTTTACCTGAACGAATCGGTTATTCGTTGGGTAATCATTGCGTTATTGGTCACCACATTCGGAACCCTAGGCGATTTGATTGAATCTAAGTTTAAAAGATTGGCGGGTGTAAAAGACAGTGGCAACATTATGCCGGGTCATGGTGGTTTTCTAGATCGCTTGGATAGTATTATATTTGTAGCACCTTTTGTTTATTTATTTTACCAAATTATCTATTATGTTTCATAAAGAAGGTTATAAAATCATTTTCATTGCATTGGTCAGCTTTATTGCAGTTTTGCTGTTGTCTGATAAATTCATCTCATTATCCTGGCTGAAAATGGCTGTTCAATTGTTGGCTTTATTCTTCTTTGTAATGGTTTTACAGTTCTTTAGAAATCCGAATCGAAAAATAACCGCTAATAAAAATACCATTTTAGCTCCTGTTGATGGTAAAGTTGTAGTGATTGAAGAAGTATTTGAAGAAGAATACTTCAAAGACAAACGCTTACAAGTATCTATTTTCATGTCGCCCATCAATGTACACGTAACCCGTTATGCCGCTTCGGGAAAAATCAAGTTCAGCAAATACCATCCGGGAAAATACTTGGTGGCTTGGCATCCTAAAGCCAGTACAGAAAACGAAAGAACAACTGTTGTAATAGAAACCGAAATGTTCGGAGAAATTTTATACCGTCAAATTGCAGGTGCCTTAGCCAGACGTATTGTTAATTATGCCGAAGAAGGTCAAGTAGTGACTCAAGGTGATGATGCGGGATTCATCAAATTTGGTTCTCGTGTAGATATCTTTTTGCCTTTAGGTACTCCGGTAGAAGTTGCATTACAACAGAAAGCTGTTGGTAACCAAACTGTAATTGTTTCAAAATAAAAGAAGCGCCATGTCGGAAAAAGACTTAGATGCTCGATTCCGAGAAGCCGTAGAAATTGCTTCTCAAATGACACAATCTTCTCTGCCGCAAGATGTGCAGTTGCGTTTGTACGCTTTTTACAAGCAAGCCACTTTCGGCACGATTGAATATAATAACTCTGCCTCCTTCGATTTGCGAAATGCCTTCAAAACCAATGCTTGGATGCAAATCAGTCACCTCTCTGTTGATGAAGCCAAAGAAGAATACATCAAAGCCATACATGCCATAGTAAATGAAAATAAGTAAAATATGAAAAAGATATTTGTTGTTGTTTTAGGTATTTCATTAGCTTTCTTATTGCCTTCTTGTCAAAGAAAAAAACTCACCGAAGTAGTTGAAGTGCCGTTGCCATCAGCGGAAGAAAAAGTAACCATTGGTCATCCGGATGATGTAAGCGCAGAAAGCGGTCAATTTGCGTTGGCCAAATTACCTTACGAATACAATGCACTAATGCCAAGCATTGACATACTGACTATGGAAGTGCATTATTCCAAACATTATCTTACTTACACCAATAATTTAAATAAATTAGTAGCATCCGATCCCAACATGGTGGATTTAGCTATTGAAGACATCCTGAAAAAATTAGACATGAATAACGCCGATTTGCGTAACAATGCCGGTGGTTATTACAATCATACCCTGTTTTTTGAAGGCATGGCCCCCAAAAGCGGCGGCGAACCTAAAGATACTTTAGCCACTGTTATCACAAGAGATTTCGGTTCTTTTGAAGTATTTAAAAACCAATTTGCCGATGCTGCTGAAAAACAATTCGGTTCCGGTTGGGCTTGGTTAGTGGTAGATAAAGCCGGTAAGCTATCGGTAACAGCTACACCTAATCAGGACAATCCTTTGATGCCAAACCAACCGGTTAAAGGCACCCCAATTTTATGCTTGGATGTTTGGGAACACGCTTACTATTTGGATTATCAATACAAACGAAAAAAATACATAGAAGCTTTCTTCAAAGTCATCAATTGGAAAAAAGTTTCCGATAGGTATTTGGAAGCCAATATTGTCAAATAAAAAAATCCCTAATCTTTCGATTAGGGATTTTAATTTTTACCAAATAACCACTTTCAGATTATCAGGTCTTCGCATTTTACTGCCCGGTTTAATATTGAAAGCTTTATGGAAATCAGGATTATTTTGCAATGGCCCATTAATTCTGAACTTCGCCGGAGCGTGCACATCGGTTAACAATTGATTGGCTAAAGCTTCAGGCTTAATGTTAACCATCCAAGCATAACCATAAGCTAAGAAGAAACGTTGTTCCGGTGTTAAACCACTGATTTTTTGTTTGTTTTGGTATTGAGGCGTTTTCTTAAAAGCTTCAAATCCCATAACTACACCACCTAAATCGGCTATGTTTTCTCCTTGTGTAGCATCACCATTCACAAATTTTCCGGGTAAGGCTTCATACTGACTGAATTGCTCAACTATCAATTTAGTTTTGCCTTTGAATTTTTTCAAATCTTCTGCAGTCCACCAATTGTTTAGATTTCCTTTTTCATCATATTGACTACCCTGATCATCAAATCCGTGCGTAATTTCGTGTCCGAAAGTTGAACCGCCTATAATGCCGTATAATACCGCATCATCCGGCATTCTGCCTTCAAAACCCGGCACTAAAATATTACAAGCCGGCACACAAATTTCATTGTTACTCGGACTGTAATAAGCATTATAAGTTTGCGGATACATACCCCATTCGGTACGATCAACCGGTTTGCCAAATTTGGAAACCATTTCTTTAATCGCCCATTTATTAGTAGCCATTACGTTGGCTAAGTAAGTTCCTCTATTGATGTTTACGCTACTCATGTCTTTCCACTTATCGGGATAACCCACTTTCATGACTATTTTACTCAACTTGTAAAGCGCTTTTTTCTTGGTTTCCTCACTCATCCAATCGAGTTTTTTAATACGTTCGGCGTAAACAGTTCTAATGTTGTTTCCGATTTCGAGTAGCTTTTCTTTAGAACCTTCCGGCAAATACTCTTTTACATATACTTGTCCAATCAATTCTCCCAAAGCACCATCGGTTTGCTCTACTATACGTTTCCAACGCGGTTTTTGTTCTTTCACACCACTCATCACCGTAGAATAGAAATAGAAGTTCTGTTTCTCTATAGCATTATGCAAATACGAAGCATACGAATTCACCAAATCCCATTCTAAATACGTTTTCCAATCCTCAATGGTATAACTTTTCACCATTTGGTTTAAGGCTTTGTAAAACTCAGGTTGACCTACAATAACGGTATCGGCATTTTTGATTCCGATGTTAGCCGTCATTACTTTCCAGTCTATATTAGGAGTAGCCGCATTGATTTGGCTTATACCCATTTTGTTGTAATTTTTAATCGGATCGCGAAGTGCTTCTAACTTACGGGAGTTTTGCGCCAATTCGGTTTCCAACTTCATAATTACTGCAGCATTGGCTTTGGCCACTTCCGGTGATTTCCCCATTAAAAGCCCCATTTTTTCTAAATGCTTAACGTATTCAGCGCGAATGTTTACTGTTTCCTTATCAGTATTAAAATAATAATCGCGATTGCCCAATCCTAATCCGCCTTGACCCAAAAACACAGCGTATTTAGCGCTGTTTTTATCATCTTGACCCACATATAACGAAAAGGCCGGATTGGCTCCGATAGTATGCAAATAGGCAATAGTATTTAATAAAGAAGGAACATCGTTGATGGCTTTGATTTTATTTAAATCAGCTCGCAGTGGTGATAACCCTAACTTTTCGATTTGCAAAGTATCCATACCCGAGGCATAAAAATCACCTATTTTTTGTTCGTTGCTGCCTTTGGGTGCGTCGGTCATTTTAGCTGATTTTTCACAAATTTGCTTGATTTGCGAATTGATAGTATCGCCTATCGTTCTGAAAATTCCGTTACTTCTTTCGCTGTCAGGAATCGGGTTTCGCTTGAACCAGCTGCCGTTGGCATACATAAAAAAGTCATCACCCGGATTGACAGTCGTATCTCGGTTAGTTACCAAAGGATCAATAAAATCGGCTTCCTTTTGGTTACAACTTACCAATAAAGCAGCTGAAAATAAACCTATGGTTAGTTTGGTTAGTAATTTCATAGTATTGTTATTAAATGGCTATTGGACTTCATTTTAAATAAAATGTTACCAAATGTAATGCATTTGGTAAAATGAAGCATAAAAAAAACCACCCGAAGGTGGCTTAATTTTAATCTTTGACGCCTAATTTCGTCAGTATATCTTCCATCAAACACCATTTGGTAATGGAAGATTGCAACAAATTAGCCCCTACAAAAGCGGTAAACCATAACCAATTTTGATTGACATAAATGGCCAACAACAAACTAATTAGTATGAAGGTTCCGGCGATGGCTCTGATAATTCTGTTTTTCATAATACTTTTTTTAGTTAGTTTTTTCTATATCGAGTATAGCTACATGAATGTTTGACATGGTTTCTTGAGAAGCATTGAATGCCTTTACGGTATCACAAACAATAGCAACATTCTCATTTTCAGTAAAAGCATAAAACATCAAAGACTCGTTTTGGGTCATTGCTGTTCCGAACCAATTTGATTCGAGATCTTCCTCAGTGGCATCTCTAAAACCCGTTACAGGATTGTAAGAGTATTTTTTTACAGCGGCCTTTTTTAAAATTTGCTTCACTTCTTTTTCAAATTCGGCTATAGCAGTTATGATTAAAAGTTTCATCTGTTCAATGTTTAAGTTATTGTTTTTCAGTGAAGTTTGATTCCCATTTTTTTCTCTCAGTGATATAGTAAATCAACGGTACCACAATCAAGGTCAGTAAAGTGGAAACTATCGCCCCAAACACTAACGAAATCGCTAACCCTTGAAATATAGGATCAAATAAGATGATGGAAGCTCCTATAACTACAGCTCCTGTGGTTAATAAAATCGGTGTAGTTCTAACCGCTCCGGCTTCGACAATGGCTTGCTTTAAAGGAATACCGTCATTCAAACGAATCTCGATAAAGTCGATAAGCAAAACCGAATTTCGTACCATAACACCAGCCAAAGCAATCATTCCGATAAAAGAAGTTGCGGTAAAGAAAGCACCTAACATCCAATGTCCTAATACGATTCCGACTAAAGAAAGTGGAATCGCCATCATCATTACCATAGGCGTTTTGAAGTTTTGGAACCAACCTACAATCAACATGTAAATGATGACAATTACGATTAAGAAAGCCGCTCCTAAATCGCGGAATACTTCCAAAGTAATCTGCCACTCACCATCCCATTTTACGGTAAAGTCACTTTCATCCGAAGGCTGTTCCATATACAATTCGTTCACTTTATATCCTTTCGGCAATTGCATTTTTTGCAGCTTTTCGTTCATACCTAATATGGCGTACACCGGACTTTCCAAAGCGCCGGCCATATCAGCTGTTACATACACGACTCTTTTCTGGTCTTTGCGGTAAATGGTTTTTTGTAAAGTATCTTGTACCACTTTTACCAAATCACTTACCGGAACAACATTGCCGCGACTGCCCTTAATTTTTAAGCTTTGAATGTCTTGTAAACTCGTTTTGTCTTTGTCGTCTAAAGCCAATACAATACCCACATTATCATTGGAATGTTCGTCGTATAAATTAGACACCGGATATTCTTTCAACAAATAGGTCAAATTACCTACTACTTGCTGTGGCGCAATTCCGTTTAACATCGCTTTTTCTTTATCGACTTCCAAGCGATATTCGGTTTGATTGTCTTCGGTCATCCAATCCACATCCACGATATCGGTGGTGTTTTCTAAGATATTTTTGACTTGGTTGGCGACTTTAATTTGCTCCTTGTAATCAGGTCCGTAAATTTCGGCTACTAAAGTCGATAACACCGGCGGTCCGGGTGGCACCTCGATAATTTTTACGTTAGCGCCGTACTTTTTAGCAATTTTCTGCACTTCAGGACGAACGATTTTAGCGATGTCGTGACTTTGTAAATCACGGTCTTCCTTATGCAACAAATTCACCTGAATATCCGCCATATTGCTACCGCCACGCATATCGTAATGACGGACTAATCCGTTAAACGTAATCGGAGCCGAAGTCCCAATGTAGTTTTGGTAATTCACCACTTCGGGAACCGAGGAAAGGTATTGTGCAATCTCTTGCGTTACCGCAGCAGTTCTTTCTAAAGTGGTTCCTTCCGGCATGTCGATTACGACTTGGAATTCGTTTTTATTGTCAAATGGCAACATTTTCACAGCTACCGATTTGGTAAAGAACATCAACACCGAACCCAAAAGTAACAATACGGTTATCCCTAACATCAAACGACGTTTTTTAGAACTTTCCAAAAACGGACGTTCCATTTTGCTGTAGATTTTGTAAATCCATGACGTTTCAAGTCCTTGTTCGGCTTTGTGTTCTTGTGTTTCTTTTTCGTGTAATAAATGGTAACCCAAATACGGTGTAACAGTCAATGCCACAAACAACGACAACAACATGGCAATCGATGCACCAATCGGCATCGGACTCATGTATGGTCCCATCATTCCGGATACAAACGCCATCGGTAAAATGGCCGCAATAACTGTGAACGTGGCTAAAATGGTTGGATTCCCGACTTCGTTAATCGCATAAATGGCGGCTTGTTTGAACGGCAGTCGCTTCATTTTGAAATGACGGTGCATGTTTTCGGCGATGATGATACTGTCGTCTACCACAATCCCAACAACGAAAACTAAGGCGAATAAGGTGATTCTGTTCAGTGTGTAGCCTAACATATAATAAGCGAACAACGTTAAAGCAAAGGTCAGTGGCACTGAGAAAAACACCACCAAACCACCACGCCAGCCCATGGCTAACATTACTAAAATAGTTACGGCGATAATCGCAATGCCCAAGTGCAATAACAACTCGCCAACTTTATCCGAAGCAGTTTCGCCGTAGTTACGGGTAACTTCAACATGAACATCATCGGTGATAAGCGTTTGTTTCAAATGTTCGACTTTCTCCAAAATCTTTTCGGAAATTTTCATCGCATCGGCACCTTTTACCTTACCAACTGAAATGGTTACGGCAGGATATTCCGAATTGTTTTTAGCAAACTTTTCGTTGGCTTTACCGTATCCGAAAGACACGTAACTTCTTGGTGTTGAAGGTCCGTCTTGAACCGAAGCCACTTGTTTTAAATACACCGGTAGATTGGCATTGACGCCCACTACCAAGTTTTCGACCTCTTCGGCGGTTTGTAAAAACTCACCCGTGGTTACCAAATATTCTTTATCGGCTGCAACAAAACTACCCGATTGCGAACTGCCGTTGTTGGCTTGAATCATTTGCATGATGCCCAAAGCATCCACACCGTTCTCGGCCATTTTGTCTTTGTCTAAAATCACTTTGACTTCGCGATTTCGGCCGCCGATTTCTTTGGTGATGGCCACATCTTTGACTTTTTCAATCTCCGAAGTCACTTCTTCCGCCACTTGACGGATTTCAAAATCGTTTAATTTTTCACTCCATAATGTTAGTCCCAACATCGGAACATCGTCGATAGAACGCGTTTTCACCATCGGTTTGTACACGCCTTGAGGGAATATATTTTCGTGTTTAGCCAACTCATCGTATAATTTCACATATGAGCGTTCCACATCTTGCCCAACATAAAACTGAACAATCAACATTGCTTGACCGTTCATAGCCATACTGTGCACGTGTTCTACGCCTTTGATATTGGAAAGAATTTTTTCTAACGGTTTTACGACGCGACTTTCCACTTCACTCGGACTCGCTCCCGGATAACCCACCATTACGTCGGCCATCGGAACATTAATTTGCGGTTCTTCTTCTCTCGGAATTAGAAACGAACTGTATACACCAATGATCATTAATCCAACCATTAACAGTATCGTTAACTTCGAATTGATGAAAAAATGGGCAATTTTACCTGATATACCTTCTTGCATGATTTTAGTTTAAAAGTTTAAGGTTCAAAGTTTAAAGTTGTTATTGAACACTGATTTTAGCACCGTTAAATAACTTCCCTTCTGCCGAAACGATGTATGATTCTTCAGATGATAAGCCTGATAATACTTCTACTTGATTGCCAAAAGTTTTACCGATGCGCAACCATCTTAAAATGGCTGTATTCCCGTTTCCGACTGTGTAAATTCCGACGAGTTGACCTTGTTTGACCAAGGCGCTTTCGGGTACTAAAACTTTATCAGTTGTAACAGTAGTTAGTGTTTTGTTAGCTAACGGAAATTGTACATTCACAAACATGCCGGATAAAATGGCTTTGTCGGTTTGGGTTAAGTTGATTTTTACCAAATATTGTCCGCCGGTGTTTTTGGCGGAACCACTCACTTCGGTCACTTTTCCGGTTACTGCTTTGTTGATCGATTTTACTAAAACACTCACAGACATTCCGTTTTGAATGTTCGCAATATCGCTTTCCGAAACCATCGCGGTCACTTGCAAACGGGAAGCGCCTTCAATACTTACCAGCGGCAATCCCGGATTAGCCATGTCGCCTTCTTTGACAAAGGTGTTGGTCACTTCTCCGGAAAACGGTGCGGTAATATTACTGTAACCGAATTGCGCTACGACTTCGTTTCGCATTTGTTTGGCGGCTTCCAATCCGGCTTTGGCCATTTCGTAGCGCGAAGTCATATCGTCTAACTCTTTTTGAGAAGCACTTTGTTGGTTGAACAAAACTGTGAATCTTTCAAAATCTTTTTTAGCGTTGTTAAAAGCCGCAGTAGCTTGCAAGATAGAAGCGTCAACTTGGGCTTTTTTCGCTTGTAAGTCGGTGTTGTTGATGCTGACCAAAAGTTGACCGGCATTGACTTTTTGTCCGACTTTCACATGCACTTTGGTCACATAACCCATCATTCGGGTGCTGACATTGGCGCTGTTTTCGGCTTCGATTTTACCACTGGCCGTTACAAAAGAAGGGTTAGTTGAAACTGAATTTCCACTCACTTTTACCGGAATAGCCGGTATATTATCAGCCGTTTCTTTTCGGTCTTTTCCGCAAGAATTAAGCATAAAAACGGAAGTCAGCGCGGTTAGTAGTAAACTATATTTTTTCATCATTTCTAATTTTTATTGAATTTGATATTGTTATTGACATTGAATTTTATCGACTCAAAAACTGTAAATACTCCTGTGTAAATTGGTATTCAAAAACCGCTTGTAAATGCTCCAATTCTTTCTGAATCATTTGGGTTTCGGAAACCAGTAAATCGGTCGTTTTTTCTAAGCCTTGGGCAAATCGGTTTTGGCGAATGCGATACGCTTCTTGTGCTTGTTCGAAGGCTAATTGTGACAAACTGACTTTATTTTCGGCGTCTTTTAGTTGGCGATTGGTTTTGTTGAATTCGAGTTGGCTTTGCTTTTTGTATTGCTCCTTTTCGAGGCTTGCTTTTTGAAAATCGGCTTTGGCTTTGTCATATTTCCCGATGGATTTGTAGCCGTCGAAAACATGCCACGACAATTGCGCTCCAACCAAATAGCCTTTAGCTGCTGTTCCTAAAAACTGACTATCGTATAACTCGTAACTTCCGAAAGCGTTTAATCTTGGTAAGAAGCCCATTTTACTCATCGTTAGTATTTTTTTGTACGCTTCTGAAGATTTTTGCATCGCTTGTAGGTCTTTTCTATTGTCTGAGAATTGCCAATCGGCAACTTCAACTTTGATTGTATTATCCAAAGCTTCCGAGGGTTTAAAGGTTTTGCCTTGGCCATCTTCATTAATTAAGAAAGCCAGATAATCCGAAGCATTTTGAACATTACTCTTGGCGTATTGCCGTTGATTTGTAATGTCATTCACACGAACTTGCACATTTAATACATCCGTTTTTTGCAACAAGCCCTGTTTGAAATAGTTTTCTACCAGCTTCAAATTGGCTTTGGCTGTGGATTCCGCTTTCTCCAAAACATTTAGCGCTTTGTAAGCCAATTGCAGTTGCATATACGCTTTGGAAACCTCTAAGGCTAAATACTCCTCAGTACGTTGTGTTTGCAATTGAAAAGCTTCCATTTTGGCTTTAGCAGCTTGTCTCCCGAAAATTCCGTCCATATTGAATAACGGTTGTTGGATTTCGATTTTTGTAGCGAAATTTTGGGTGGTTTTCGGATCGTTTAACAAGGCAGGATTGAAATCGGATTGGGTTAAGATTTCCTGATTCAATTTGGAACCAAAAGCCATTAACGGATTGGTAGTTGCCATTCCGGTGTATGAAAGAGAAATGTTGGGCAAAAAGAGTGCATTCGATTGTAGGTAATCTGCTTTGGCCGATTCATAATTTTTACGGGCAATTTGGAGTTGCAGATTTTTGTCAGCGAGTTTTTGTCGCAAATCACTTTTGGAAATGGTCAACGTATCTTGACTGAATCCGTAAGCAGTAAGGAATACAAACCCGAGTGTTACTAATAGCTTGCTCATATTCATGTCTTTTTTATCTGAATTATGAAGCAAAAATAGAACGGTGAAAAAGCGTGTACAGTTACAATTGTTACAGAGGTAGGAAAACAAAGAATGCCCGATAACTCAGGCATTCATAGTAAAGTGGTAATGATATATTTTATTTCATTATCACTTTTTGAGACACATAGTACTTATTGTCGAAAATAAAAGTGATGATAACGGTTTGGTTTGTAATACCATCCAATTCAAAATTCATGCTGTTATCGCCTTGTTGGGCATTTTCAATCTCGCCGTCAGTGATGATTTTACCATCCATACCTGAAACAAAATAATCGATGTTCGTGGTATAAGGCATATTAAAATGAACTCTCACAGTGCTACTGTCGGTTGGATTGGGCGAAACTGTCATCGAAAAAGGATTTTTACCTTCAATAGGTTGCACACCTAAAGGCGAATTTCGGATGAGTTTAACTTCATAAATAGTTGCATTTGCACTGGTAGAGGCAGTATTATTGACTGAGAAAGGATTAGCACTCGAACTGGTCAAACCACCAACGATATGACCAATGACAAATTCGTTAACCGTAATTTCATGTAACTTAATCACTTCATTGCTGTAATGCGGTAGCGATTTGTTCGGAATGAATTCGGCACTTGCTCCTTTTAGAGCCGGCATGGTTTCAGAAAGTTGGAACTCTTGCAATGAACCGTCAGCAAAACGAGTTGTTCTGCTAATGGTATTAACAAAAGGAACATTATTGTCTTGTACCAAAGTGGTGCCGTTATAGTAGTACTGACTCATACCGCCGAAAAAGAGGTTATGCATTTGATTTTCTGTGGCATCATACAAACATGATTTGGCGCTATGATAGTGGCTCAGATATTGGTTGAAAGATGTTTGCGGAAAATAGCCTTCTGCCTTAACATCTACCGGATACAAGAACGGTAAATCAACATTAATTTGAAAAACACCCGATGAAATAGTGTATCCTTGTGAACCGTCGGGAAAAATCTGCGGTAACAAATTGTAATCGCGTCGGTGCAAATGTACTGCATCGGTAATCGTTTCATAATTAATAATACTCAATTGCGAGCCTGAGTTGTCAATAGAAAATTTTCTGATTTGATTTGAGTAAGTTTGGGTGAATGTTGGGTTGTTCATCGGATTGTATCTTCCGTCAAAACGATGACCGCCAATCAAATAGAAAGTATCATTAATTTTACCCAGCTGTCCGCCGGTGATGGCGAAATCGGCATTGGTGATTTGCTTGAAATAAGGCGTAATGACAGTGCCATTGATAATAGCATTGATCAAACCCGAAACATTTATTGACGTTAATTTATCAAAAGTGATGTGATCATTGGCTGTGGCAGAAAAAGCATAGCCACCAAGAATATAGAGTGTATCACCATCTTGATAGAAATTGAAGTTGGTCGCTTGCAGTTGCTCTTTTAGCGGTGTTGACAAAGCTGTAACCGAAGCCGACCAAAATTGATTAGCCACCACATCAACTACATAAACATTCGTATTATTGTTAGAAGCCGGAAAAGCATTGAAGGGTTGACGGGCGTGGATGCCATCTACTCTTCCTCCAATGATTAACCATTTTCCATCGTGTTGGCCAAAAGCATACGAATGAAGGCCAGGAAAATTGGAAATGGTAACAGGATTAAGTTGCACCTGATAATTGAAAGAGGATTGTGAAAAAAGGCTATTGGTAAAAATCAACAGTAAAATGGAGGAAAGTATTCTCATTTGAAAAAATATTTTCTCAAAGCTAAAACATCCTCCAAGAGTAGATTGCAACATTTGTTACAAAAAAACGCCTCCTTTTGGGAAGCGTTTAATGGTCTGTTAAAAAAAGCATTAAGCTTTTTTCTCTTCAGCTTTTTTAGAAGCACAACATCCGGCTTTTTTTTCGGTGCTGCATTCTTTTTTCTCTTCAGTTGAGCAAGATTTTTCAGTTTTTGCTTTTTTCTTTTTTTGCTTTGGCTCGCCATTGTTAGCGTTTACAGTCATAGAGAACAAAAGTGCTACTGCGGCTAATGCGGAAACTAATTTTTTCATTTTTATAAGTATTTTAAGGGTTTATCTGTTTAACAGTATTCAAATGTACTATTTAAAATAATTGATAGCCAAAAAATTAACTTAAAACTAACTTAACTTTTTGGCGGTAAAGCGCACTACAGAAGCTAAGCCTTGATGGTATTTTCCTTCCTCGAGGTTGATGGTTTCCGTGGTTATGGAATCGAAAATCACATTAGGAAAATCACTTCTTACTTGCTCTTCCGAAAAAAGCATATCAATACTTTTAGGACCACCTGATTTGAAATTGAGTTGTTCCAAACTGAAACCTTCAAAAATAATTTGACCATTAGGTTTAAGTAAGTGAAGTAAATGATTGAAAAATGCGGTTCGTATGGTAGTCGGAATATGAGCATAAATCAAAATTAAAGCATCAAAATACTGTTCAGGATAGTCTAATGCTACCAAATCACCAACCTTATAATTGATGTTGACGCCATACTTTTCGGCCAATTTATCGGCTTTTATTTTACCTTCTATACTGGTGTCAAAGGCATAAACTTCGTGTCCCAACTGGGCAGCAAAAACGGCATTTCTACCTTCGCCTTCAGCCGGAAAAAGCAATTTTCCTTTTGGAATTTTACCTACGGTATTTTTGAAAAACATATTCGGCTCTAAACCATAGGCATATTCTTCTTCAGCATAACGCTGGTCCCAAAAATTAATCATGACTACTATTTTTTTGGTTATGGATAAAAATATTGAACAATAATCCGCCCATCAAACTGCCGTATAAAGTGGCATTCAATGGTTTGGAAGTAATAGGACAAGTTCCTGAGGCACAACCAATAAAATGATAATAAGCATAACCGCCCACGGCACCAATAATAACGCCAACACCAGTAATAATCAAATCTCTTTTACTCATGATTCAGTTTCCGACATTCGGCCAATGGCACAATTCACATACGATTTGGCTTTGCGAATTAACGTGTTGTTGCCCTTTTCGGGATATCCCAAATCGTTGAGTTTTTCCACTATCACTTCACGATTTGCAGTACCTGCAACGGTAATCGTATCAATTTCTTTGCTGATGTTTACCGCCATAACACCCTCTATTTTTAACAAGGCTGTTTTGATGCTGTTCATGCAACCGCCGCATTTGATATTTTCAACTTCAAATTGTTGTTCCATATTGAAGAATGGTTAAATGGATTTATCGAGTATGGTTTTGATAATATCTTCTTTAGATACTACTCCGGACTGTCGCCAAAGGAGCTTACCGTTTTGATACAACAGCATCGTCGGCACACTGCGAACCTGTTGCATAGCAGCCAATTCTTGGTTCTTATCCACATCAACTTTAATGATGGAAACCCTTTCGCCTAATCGGTCTTTGACTTCTTTTAATATAGGCCCAAGCATTTGACACGGACCGCACCAAGTAGCGTAAAAGTCGATTAAAACAGGTTTATCCGAATGGATTAATTGGTCGAAACTACTATTCATCTTTTTGATTTTTATAATTTACCTGACAGCCATTAGGTCCGCAACCCAAATTGAAAATTGCCTGAAATAAAAAGAAAATACCAAAGGCAACAAAAAACCATTGTTGGGTTTCATAGGCTTGAAAGAACAAGAACAAAGCAAACGTCAGTCTGAAATAACGCATTAAGTGCCAATTGGAAAACAATATTCTTTTCATTGCATAAAATTATAATAAAGTGGTAGGACAAACGTAATCGGTCACCGGCAAATGGGTCAGTTTAATTTCATTAAACCCGCCAATAACATCTACAAAGTTATCGTAACCTCTTTGCTTCAAGATAGAAGCAGCAATCATACTGCGATAACCACCGGCACAATGTAAAACAAAATGCTGATCTTTAGGAAAGACAGATAAATGCCGGTTAATTTCATTCAAAGGAATGTTGATGGCGTTGACTAAATGTTCTGAATCGAATTCGCTTTTCTTTCTTACATCAAAAACTGGTGTCAGATGAATTTCTTCTAAAATAGCCAATTCATCCGCTGTAATTCTGTTCACGGTATCTACTTCTTTTCCGGCATTCACCCAAGCTTGAAATCCGCCTTCCAAATAACCGATGGTGTGATCGTAACCTACTCTCGACAAACGAATAATAGCTTCTTGCACTTTATCATGATTTTCGGCTATTAATAAAATCTCTTGTTGCAAATCGGGAATCAATTCACCAACCCACATGGCAAAATTACTTTCCAAACCAATATTGATACTGTTCGGGATAAAACCAGCGGCAAAATCAGCGGCTTTTCTGGTATCTAAGAGTAAGGCTTGGGTTTCATTGGCTACCATTTCGAATGATTTAGCATCATAAGGCTTTTGACCGCGATGGATTACAGTATCTAAACTTTCATATCCTTGAATGTTCATCAATACATTTTTAGGAAAATAAGCCGGAGGTGTTGTTAAGCCTGTCAACAGCGCCAACACAAATTCGTCTTCCGTTAATTTCGGATTCAAAGCGTAATTGGTTCTTTTTTGATTGCCTAAAGTATCGGTGGTTTCTTTGCTCATCATTTTCCCGCAAGCGCTTCCGGCACCGTGATTTGGATAGACAATTAAATCGTCGGATAAAGGCATAATTTTTTCCCGCAATGAATGGTACAACAAACGGGCTAACTTGTCTTGAGTCAAATCGGCTACTACGTGTTGTGCCAAATCAGGTCGACCAACATCGCCAATGAATAAAGTATCGCCGGTAATAATCCCGTGTTCTTTTCCGTTTTCATCGGTGATTAAATAAGTGGTGCTTTCCATGGTATGCCCGGGCGTGTGAATGGCTTTTACTGTACACTTTCCTATATCAAAAACTTGGTTATCCTTGGCAACTAAAGCTTCAAAACCCGGTTTAGCGGTTGGTCCGTAAACAATTACGGCCTTTTCTTTTTTTGCTAAATCCAAGTGTCCCGACACAAAATCGGCGTGAAAATGCGTTTCAAAAACGTATTTAATTTTGGCGTTGTCTTTTTGGGCGCGATCTATATAAGGCTGTACTTCGCGCAAAGGATCAAAAATGGCAGCTTCGCCATTGGACTCTAAATAATAGGCTGCGTGAGCCAAACATCCGGTATAAATTTGTTCTAGTTTCATGTTTTTCAGATTTACCTCAAAAGTATCTTTCCAAGCTAAGAATGGAAATGATAATTATCAGTTAATCGATTACAAAATTAGAACCTAAAAAAGCATTAGTCGGTATCAAAAGTTACACAGCAAAAACTAGCCACGAACCAATTCTATGGAAGCGCGATGGAGTTTGATTTTTCCTTCGTTTTCCAGAGCTTTCAGCAATCGGGAAATCACCACTCGCGAAGTGTGCAAGTCGTACGCAATTTCCTGATGGGTGTTTTGAATAAAATCGGTTTTATTGATTTGGGCTTTATCGAGCAGATAATTGTAAAGCCGTTCATCCATATTCATAAAGGCCAAATTGTCGATGGCCATCAGCATTTCTTTCAAACGGTTGTTGTAACTGTTAAAAACATAGTTGCGCCAACTTTTGTATTTGCCCAACCATTCTTCCATTTTGGCTACGGGTATCATGACAACTTCACCTTTGGTTTCGGCTACCGCTCGAATCTCACTTTTGGTTTCGCCCAAACAACAAGCCATAGTCATGGCACAAGTATCGCCTTTTTCCAGAAAATAAAGTAACAACTCACCTTCATCAAAATCTTCTCGAAGAATTTTAATAGCGCCTGAAATCAATAAAGGCATAAACTTAATATAGTCGCCAAAATCAATCAATATGTCACCTTCTTCAAAGGTTCTTAAAGTAGAAACTTGAGCAATTTCTTCAAGTAATTTTTCTTCAAAAATAAATCCGTAGTTTTCTTTGAGAATATCTGTCATAAGATTGTCTGTTTATGGTTTTGTAAATTTCGACTAAAAAAGGATATGATAAAAATCATTAATCATGAAATTTATCATTTTTAAATTTACCATTCGTTCATAAACTATTAACCAATACTTTAGATAAAAAATCATGAAAAAAAACATGGGAACTTTAGACCGAGCCATCAGAGTCATTTTGGCTGCTGTTTTTGCTTATTTGTATTTTTCGGGTAACGTTACCGGCACTCTGAGCTATGTATTATTGGCTTTTGGCGCCATATTTTTACTAACCAGTTTGGTTAGTTTTTGTCCGCTTTATCCATTATTAGGAATCAATACTTGTAAAACCAAGTAATTTTGTTATTTGTGCCAATTGAAAGTGCTGCCAAAAACAGCACTTTTTTTATTAGGAATTACTTGAAAAAAGATTTCGCTATTTTATAATAATTTTAATACTACTGCGTTTTATAAATAGTAATTTGCACCAAAAATAACTACGAAACATGGATAAAATCAAAATACTTTGGGTGGATGACGAGATTGATTTGCTCAAACCGCATATCTTATTCTTAGAAAGTAAAAACTACCACGTTACCACTTATAACAACGGTCGAGATGCCATAGATGCTTATGAAGACGGTAATTTTGACATCGTTTTCCTGGATGAAAACATGCCCGGAATGAGCGGACTGGAAACCTTGTCGGAAATGAAAGAGAAAAAATCTTCTACACCGGTAATTATGATCACCAAAAGTGAAGAAGAATACATTATGGAAGAAGCCATTGGGTCTAAGATTGCCGATTATTTGATTAAGCCTGTGAATCCGAATCAGATTTTGTTGAGCTTGAAAAAAAACCTCGACCATTCGCGATTGATTTCGGAGAAAACCACTTTGGATTACCAGAAAGAGTTCCGCAAAATAGCGATGGAATTGGCTATGGTAAACAGTTATGAAGACTGGGTGGAATTATACAAAAAACTATTGTTTTGGGAATTGGAGTTGGAAAACATCAACGACCAAAGCATGTTTGAAATTTTGGAAAGTCAAAAAGTAGAAGCCAACGTACAATTCGGGAAATTTATAGAGCGTAATTACGAAAGTTGGTTTGATCCCAAGGCTGATAAACCTATACAATCCCACACCCTATTCCGAGAATTGGTGGTGCCTGAATTGGTTAAAAAAGAC
>Ga0207952_1000364_pt1 | contig 40309 bp, 37 predicted proteins | sample SubbioR12Aug_8Ca_FD_184831 | JGI IMG/M metagenome (GOLD analysis project Ga0207952, IMG submission 184831) | Serpentinite rock and fluid subsurface biosphere microbial communities from McLaughlin Reserve, California, USA - CR12Aug_8Ca (SPAdes) | ecosystem: Environmental > Terrestrial > Deep... | reverse complement strand
CAACTGGCCAGCCCAAAATGGCCAATGCCATAATTGGTTTGCCTCCCATTGCGTATACATCGCTAATGGCGTTTGCTGCAGCAATTCTACCAAATTGATATGGGTCGTCAACAATTGGAACAAAAAAGTCTGTAGTACTAATTAATGCAGTGCCATCTCCCAGGTTGTAAACAGCAGCGTCATCTTTACTGCTATTACCAACTAATAGCTCTTTAAAAATACTTGGGGCAATTTCAGATTGAAGTATGCTATCTAATACTGCAGGGGCAATTTTACATCCACAGCCTGCACCATGAGAAAATTGGGTTAATTGTACTTCTGACATTCATCAAATTTGGCCAAAATTAACTCCAAAAAAATAGAAAAGGATATAAATGCAGAAAGCTGCACTTTTAGAATGCAGCTTTCTTACCCCCAATTGTTACGTATTATGTTGTAAAGGTGATTTTATTTTATAAGCAAGCTGAAAAAATTACATCAAATGCCCCATTTCTTTCACGAAACCACCCATTTCTTTTGTTAAGCCCCCTTTTAATTATAAATGATTCTTTTATATTAATTTGTTCTTTAATTAATAATTGGGATGAAGCGACTGTTTTTATTGGGTTTATTGAGTATGCTTATTGGACAGGTTAATGCCCAATTCCCTTATACTCAAAAGTTTACCTACCCAGCTCAACTACCTACTCAGGTTATTTATGATATGTTATCAGATAATAAAGGGTATATATGGCTTGCAACCGACAAAGGGTTGTTTAAATTCAATGGGAGAGCTTTTGTAAAAATTCCTTTTGATAATACAAGCATGCAGTCGGTAAGCTACTTACAACAGGATCCAGAAGGAAATATTTGGTGCATGAATTTTTATAAGGAATTATTTTCTATAAAAAATGACACTCTTCGTAACTACTATTTTACCGATAAACGGATTGTTAATGAATCTGTGATAGTTAATTATGTTGCAACTAAAAGACATATATGGCTTGCTTCTTTAGAAAACCTATATCAAATAGATAAGTCTACTGGAAAAACCATAAAAAAAGTATACTCACCAGAATACCTAGGAATTTCATCCATTGTAAAAAATGGAGAGGAAATAGTTGCTTATGGCGCAAAAGGATGGGTTTTTAAATACCCAGCTGAAAAAGAAGAGTGGATTAAAACCCCTTTTAAATACAATGATATTAGAATGATGTCTTCCGGTAAATATATTTATGGTGCACAAATTGGCAAAATGCGATTACCTGCATTTATTGTTAAAAATGGGATGCTAAAATTAACCAAGCCATTTAATATACCAGAAGAAGTGTTGGTATTCCATTTTGCTTCCACATCGGAAAATGAACAATGGATTTGTACTCAAACTGGGGCATATTTATGGAATATTGAAACAGGTAATGCAAGATTGGTTTTTCCTAATCAAAGTATTACTGATGTGGTTAAAGATTATCAAGGAAATTATTGGATTAGTACACTAGATAATGGGCTTTTTGTATGTCCATCTCTTAATAATAAACTGTATACGATTAATCCTGGATCTGGTTTTGATAATATATCTAAAGTAACAACCATTAACAAAGACACGGTAGTTGTTGGTAGTACTAAGGGTATGTTAACCACGTTTAATATTAAAACGGAGAATCGGTTACATTATAAATTGCCCATTGCTACAGAAATACAGTTTATCACTTATGACTCTTCTGATAAACATATATTTACGAATAGAGGCATTATTAATCTAAAATCTGCAAATCCAGTTAAAGTTGAAGATTATGGTAAAAGTATTATAAGAGATCATCAAAAAAACCTAATTGTAGCATCTTATAATAGAACATATGTATTAAATAATCCTCTTGGCAATCATCCAAAAGAAACACCAGACACAACGGGTATTCCACTTTATAGTCACTACATGAAAAATAATATTTTCAGGCCAGGCTTAAGGATACCGGTATTTAGAAATGCAAGAAGCACCAATATTTTACTTTCAAAAACAAAAAAGTATTTCTGGATTGCCTATTATGACGACTTATATAGGTATTGTTTCAGCGACAGCACTTTTGTAGTAAGGAAAAAAAATAATCAGAAACTAATAGCTAGAACACTTTATGAAACAAGTGATCACTATTTATTGGCGGGCACTTCCAATGAAGGATTATTCGTGATTGAAAATGATAAAGTAATAAAAAGGTTTCATACTGGAAATGGATTAAAAAGTAATAATGTAAAAGCAATCAATGAGCGGAATGGTAAAATCTGGATCAATACTGATGAGTCATTGCAAATCATCGATTTAAAGTCGGGTATTATTACTAATTTATTAGATGAATATGGGTTAGGAGGATTAACGGTTAATGATTTTTCTTTACACCCAGATAAATTATTATTGGCTACTACTTCAGGGTTGGTTATAAATGATTATAGGGGTAAGCCTGTAAATGAAATAATTTATTTCCCTACGGTTAAAGCAATCTCTAATGGTTCAGAATTAAATATGAATGCAAGCCTAGCTGCGGATAAAAACAATATCAGTTTTTATTTTGATGCGATTCAATATAAATCTCCAACCAATTTAAATTATCGATATAAACTAGTTGGTTTAGATACTTCATGGAAAGTATTAAGTTATAATATTGGAACACTCAATTTTTATAGACTATCCCCTGGAACTTATGATTTTAAAATTCAAGCGTTTGATGTAAATGGGATTTATGAGAGTGAATTAAAATCCTTTCCATTTCAGGTACTTAAACCATATTGGCAACAATGGTGGTTTATTTTTCTCATGACTTGTATTTCTTTAAGCATTGGATATTTTATCTTGAAATTTTGGTCAAAAAGATTAATGATTAGACAAGGTTTAAAGGAGAGGCTATTCAAAAGCCAATTAGTAGCTATTCGTTCACAAATGAATCCTCATTTTATATATAATGTATTAAATACAGTACAGGGATTATTATACGATAACCGAAAAACGGAGGTAGGAAACTTGTTGGGCAATTTTAGTGATTTAATGCGAAAAACACTACAAGCTAGCGATAAACAACTTCAGTCTTTAAGAGAGGAAATTGAAAATCTTATGCTTTATCTTGAATTAGAAAAAGCCAGATTCGATAAAGACTTTGAATATAAAATTGAAATTAATCTTCAAGATGATTCTTCTGATTTAATTATTCCTTCTATGCTATTGCAACCATTTGCAGAAAATGCAGTGAAGCATGGTTTAATGCATAAAGCCGGTAAAAAAATGCTAACAATAAAGTTCATTCAATCTGATGATGGGCTTGATGTATATGTTGAAGACAATGGAATTGGAAGGAAACAATCTATGCAAATTAATCAAAGAAGTAAAAACAAGCCACAGAGTTTTGCTACAAAAGCAATTGCAGAAAGAATAGAACTTTTTAATAGGCTCTACAAGCTTAAAATTGCACATGATGTAGTTGATCTTTATGATGAATTAAATAACTCAATTGGTACTGCAATCCATTTATTTATTCCTAAGTACGATAAAGAGCGGATTAATTTATAAAAATCTACTTTACAACTCATTCATTTGATCATTAACTTCGAATAAGATGAATAAAATAAAAGCAATTATAGTTGACGATGAGCCCAATGCTAAAAAAGCATTGAGAGGACTGCTTTCCGAAAATTTTGAAGAAGTTGAGATTGTTGCAGATTGTAGTGATGTACCTGAAGCAGTTAAAACGATTAATAAGTATAAGCCAGATTTGGTTTTCTTAGATATTGATATGCCCGGTTACAGTGGTTTTGAACTAATAGACTTTTTTGATCAGCAGCAAATAGGGTTTAAAATTATTTTTGTTACTGCTTACAGTGAATATTCTTTAAAAGCATTTGAAAGTTCAGCTGTAGACTATATTTTAAAACCAGTAAGGTTAGAGCATATGAAAAGAGCGCTTAAGAAAATAAATTTTCAAGCCTCCAATCAAATTCAATATAAGGTTTTAAGAGATAATTTATCTCAACAACACGATAAAAAAGTGGTATTGCAAACTGCTGAAACCATTTATGTGGTTAATCAAGATGATATTATTTTTATCCAGGCTGAAGGAAGTTATACCAAAATTGTTACTGTAACACATGGGGTATTAACCTTAACCAAAAAATTATTGGACTTTGAGTATTTAGAAACAGACGGTCCTTTTTTTAGAACACATCGAAGCTATATCGTCAACTTAAACCATATCAAAAAAATTGATAAAAAAGACTTTGTTTTAATCATGAGTAATGAGTCTCAAGTACACTTGTCTCAAGATAAAAAGACTCCATTAATTGAAAAGTTTACCTCAAAAATTATATAATCCATTCTACGTTGCCATGAATGAATTGATGCTGAATTCCCGCTGTTGCAAGTAAGTCTCCATTTTTATTAACTGCATCAATTAAATATTTAGCTGTTATATTGCCTATTTTGAGTTTTACCAATTGCTCCCTTTTGTATAAAACTGCATTGTATTGGGCTATTATTTTTTGGGGTCCATCGGGTTCCAATAATTGATGGTATCTTTTATTTAGATGAATACAGAGTGATTTTGCAAGTTCTACTGGTTGGTATGTTTTGCCAGTAATCTGTTTTAAAGAAACAGCTTTTTGTTTTACTCTTTCAAAATGAATCTGATTTATATTAATTCCGATGCCAGCAATGGCAAAGGTCCAAATCCCGCCACTTATCTGGTTTTCTATTAAGATTCCTCCTGCCTTTCTGTCACCCCAGTAAATATCATTTGGCCATTTTATGGTTAATTCGGAAGGAATATATAAGGATAAAAAGTCCCAGCAAGACAAAGCTATTGCAGCACTTAAAGCAAATTGATGTCCTATATGGAGAGAAGAAACATTTAGAATGACAGATAGAAGCAGATTTTGATGGGATTCGGATTCCCATTTTTTGCCCATTTGACCCTTTCCTGCGGTTTGTAAATCGGCAAAAAATACGGCACCATGCTCAGCCAATTTTGCTTGTAACTGTTCCATGGCATAAATGTTGGTACTGTTTACCCGATTTAGGTGGGTGAACGGTGTTCCAATCACAGTTTTAACAGCTGAACCTGCCAAAGAATTACTATTTTTGACGAAGTTAACATGAAAATTATTCATTAAAACACCTATCATTTTTGGAACCACTTTCACTATTGAAAACCCGCGAGAAAACCACAGTCACCAGACTGAATAAAAACTCCAAGATATTTAAAACCATTATTCAAGCTATACTTGATAAAAAAGGGGAGAATATTATTAGCTTAGACCTCAGAAAAATACCAGAAGCATCTGCAGATTTTTTTATTGTTTGTGAAGCAACCAGTACCACTCAAATTAAAGCAATTGCTGATTATGTTGAAGATCAGTTGAAGAAGATTTGTGGGGAAACGCCTTATAGACATGAGGGAAAACAGGCAGCCCAATGGGTATTAATTGATTACATTAATGTGGTAGTTCATGTGATGCACCCTGAGGCTAGAAACTTTTATAAATTAGAAGAAATGTGGAGCGATGCCGTTTCACAAATGCATGAGTCTTGAACTTAACAAAACTTTTAAGGGACTCAAACATTATTATATATCACGCAAGAAGCTATGTCACAGAACAACCCGTTACCGAAAATAAACTCTGAGAAAGGAGATGGTCAGAAGAAAGGACCAAAGTTTACTATTTATTGGATTTATGCAATTATTGCAATTGTTCTATTATCCATGCAATTCCTAAGAATGTCTCCTGATTTGGCGCCGACCAGTCAGCAGGAATACTTTGATCAAATGTTGATTCCTGGCGATGTTCAAAAAATTGACATTGTAAAAAACAAGGAGAGAGTTAGGGTTTACATAAAACCTGATCGCTTGTCTAAGGATTTTTATGTAACTAAATTTAAAAAAGACCTAAGTAAGGAAAAAGGAAAAGTACAAAATGTTCCTTTATTCGAATTTGAGTTAACGGGTGATGTTAAAAACTTCAAAGACGACCTTAAAGAAATTTATGCTGCTCATCCCGAGTTGGCAAGAGTACCTGAAAAAGCGGTTACTGATGCTGAATGGACTGGACTAATATTCAATACCATATTATCTTTATTATTCATTATTGGCGCCTGGGTGTTATTAATGCGCAAAATGGGTGGTGGAGGTCCAGGTGGCGGAGGTCCAGGCGGAATCTTCAATATTGGTAAATCAAAAGCCACTCTATTTGATAAAGGGGCCAAAGTAAATATCACCTTTGCGGATGTTGCAGGATTAGATGAAGCCAAAGTGGAAGTAATGGAAATTGTGGATTTCCTAAAACAACCCAAAAAGTATACTTCATTGGGTGGTAAAATACCTAAAGGAGCATTGTTAGTTGGTCCTCCTGGAACTGGTAAAACCTTATTGGCTAAAGCAATGGCAGGAGAAGCGCAAGTGCCTTTCTTTAGTTTGAGCGGATCTGATTTTGTTGAAATGTTTGTAGGTGTTGGAGCAAGTAGAGTTAGAGATTTATTTAAACAAGCCAGAGAAAAAGCGCCATGTATTATATTCATTGATGAAATTGATGCCATTGGTAGAGCCAGGGGTAGAAACGCCATCATGAGTAATGATGAAAGAGAAAATACTTTGAATCAACTATTGGTAGAAATGGATGGATTCGGAGGAGATACGGGTATCATTATACTAGCAGCAACCAATAGACCAGATGTGTTGGATAGTGCGTTATTACGCCCAGGTCGTTTTGATCGTCAAATTTCTATTGATAAGCCAGATGTAAAAGGTCGTGAAGCTATTTTAAAAGTACACTTGGGGCCAATTAAAGTATCTGAAACCCTAGATCTACATAAACTAGCAGAACAAACACCTGGATTTGCTGGTGCGGATATTGCGAATGTATGTAATGAAGCTGCTTTAATAGCTGCACGTAAAGGGAAAGAAGCGGTTGATATGAGTGACTTCCAAGATGCAATTGATAGAGTTATTGGAGGTTTGGAGAAGAAGAATAAAATTATAGCTCCACACGAAAAATCAATTATTGCATACCACGAAGCAGGACATGCTGTTTGTGGATGGTTCTTAGAGCATGCTTATCCGTTGTTGAAAGTTACTATAGTTCCAAGAGGAACAGCTGCATTGGGTTATGCGCAGTATACACCTACCGAACAATATTTATACAATACCGATCAGTTGATGGATCAAATTTGTATGACTTTAGGTGGTAGAGCAGCAGAAGAAATTTTCTTTGGTAAAATTTCAACTGGTGCAGCAAACGATTTACAACAAATTACCAGAATTGCATACAGTATGGTTACCGCCTACGGTATGAATAAGAAAGTAGGTAATGTTAGTTTTTATGATCCAACTCAGGAAAACACATTTACTAAACCTTATAGCGAAGAAACAGGAAAAATTATAGATGAAGAAGTTAGAGGAATTATAGACGAAGCATATCAAAGAACCCTGAATTTATTAACTGAGAAGAGAGGTGAAGTAGAGAAGTTGGCAAAAGAATTGCTAGAAAAAGAAGTACTTCATAAGAGTGATGTAGAAACCTTAATTGGAAAACGTCCCTTTGAAGAAAAAAAGTTGTTAGAAATAGAAGCAGAAAATATTGCTGCAGCAGAAAAATTGGCTGCTGATCAACATCCTGACACTAATGAATAATGACAACAACGAAAGATAAAATTTTACAAAAAATCAAACAGGCACTTGTAACTAAAGTGCCTGTTCCCTTTTTGACCAATTCCAATCATAGTGAATTGTTTCAGCCTTCATTAAAAGAATTAGAAATAGAGTTTGCTGAACATTTTACAGGCTTACAAGGCAAATTTTCTTTTTGTGCCAACGAGCAGGAGTTGGCTTCACAATTAATGCAATTGATATCAGCTCGTAAGTGGGATAAAGTTTTTTGTAAAGAAACTGCTTTTTGCGAATTGCTGCGTATAAACGGATTTGATAAAGATTTCACTAATGATATAGCCAATTGCGATGTATCAATTACTAGTTGTGAGTATTTAGTGGCGCGAACTGGCAGTATGATTTTAAGTAGTGCAACAGTAAGTGGTAGAACAACAAGTGTTTATGCACCAATTCACATTTGTTTAGCTAAAACAAAACAGTTGGTTTACAGTATTGATCAAGCTTTAATGGGGATAAGTGAAAAATACGGAGCAAATATACCATCAATGATAACTTTAGCTACTGGGCCAAGTAGAACTGCAGATATAGAAAAAACATTAGTAGTAGGAGTTCATGGACCAAAAGAAGTTTTTTGCTTTTTAACTGATGATTGATTAATATTATTTCATGGAATTAGCTTGCCGAAATTTATTTGTGTATGGTTCGCTTAGAAGCGGCTTCAATAATCCTGCGTATACCTATATAAGTAAGTACTTTACACTCTTGGGTACTGCTTATGTAAATGGTAAGTTGTATCAGTTGCCCGATTTTCCTGCTGGGGTACCAACTGATGACAACCATTTAATCAAAGGGGAGTTATATGCAATTAAAGTGCCTTCAGAATGTTCTTGGGCAATTGCTCAATTAGACGATTATGAAGGAGTTCAAGCAGAAGAAGATGAAATTCCTTTGTATAAAAGAGTGCTAACAACAGTACAAATAAATGGGACTGAAGAACAGGCTTGGATTTATTGGTACAATGGATCAGTTGAAAGCGGCGTATTAATTGAAGGAGGCGATTTACTAGCTTATCTGAAACAAAATGGAAAGCTATGATCAATAATATCAACGCGGATCATAAAATTTATTTTCTATCTGATTTTCATTTAGGTGCACCCAATGCAGCTGCCAGTTTAATTAGAGAGAAAAAAGTGGTTCAATTTTTAGATACAATTAAAAATAGTGCAGCAGGAATATTTATTGTAGGGGATATTTTTGATTTTTGGTTTGAGTATAAAAAATCAATACCTAAAGGTTATACTCGATTATTGGGAAAGTTAGCAGAGTTAAGTGATGCCGGAATTCCGATTATCGTTTTTACTGGTAACCATGATATGTGGATGAGTGGATATTTTGAGTCTGAGTTAAATATTACCGTTTATCATGAACCCAAAACCTTTGTTTGGAATAATAAAAAAATACTAGTTGGCCATGGAGATGGTTTAGGGCCAGGAGATCAAGGGTATAAGTTTTTAAAGAAAGTGTTCACTAACCCCTTTTGTAAATGGCTATTCAGAATACTTCATCCTGATTGGGGCATTGGGTTGGCCAATTATTTTAGTAGAAAAAGTAAAGAAAAGACAGGGTTATCCGATGACCACTTTTTAGGAGCAGACCAAGAATGGTTAATTGTATATAGTAAGGAAGTACTTGAAAAAGAACACTTTGATTTTTTTATTTTTGGACATCGCCATTATCCAATAGACTTTCCACTCACTAGTACAAGCAGGTATATTAATTTGGGTGATTGGATTAAGAATTTTACCTATGCTGAATTTGACGGCACCAATATGCAATTGAAAAAATTTGAATAATCATTGGCTTTATGGAACAATTTTTAGACAAAGAACTTTTAAACAATACCGTAAGAAGTTATTTAACTGTTTTGCTAGTAATATTGGCAATTCTAACTATTAAGCGGATTGTATCAAAGTATTTAGCTAAACTGATGTTTAGATTAGTTGGAAAAGCGGGTAAACATGTTGCCAGAGAGTCATTTTTAAATTTAGTAGTACAACCATTAGATTATTTTTTATTATTACTAATTGGAATTATTTCTATTGATCAATTGACTTTTCCAGAAGTTTTAAATGTAATGGTATATAGAATTTCTTTAAAAGAATTTCTAGATGCATTAGCTGATGGTATTTTAATAAGTGTATTTATTTGGTTGGGGTTACGGGTAATTGAATTTATTGCTTTGGTATTAGAGCAGAAAGCCAATTTAACGGCTGATATGACAGACAATCAATTGATTATTTTTTTTAAAGATTTTTTCAAAGCTATCTTAGTAATCATTGGTATATTAATGATTCTTCGTTTTTCATTTAACCAAGACATCAGTAATTTATTAACAGGGCTGAGTATTGTTGGGGCAGCATTAGCATTGGCAACCAGAGAGAGTTTAGAAAATTTAATAGCGTCATTTATTATTTTCTTTGACAAGCCATTTATTACTGGCGACTTGGTTAAAGTAAATGGATTCTCAGGAACCATTGAGAAGATAGGATTAAGAAGTACTCGAATTAGAACACTCGAAAAAACCTATATCTCCGTACCCAATAAGCAAATGGTGGACACCATTGTAGATAATATTTCATTGCGCTCTCATCGTAAAGCAGAAATAAGAATTGAAGCAGGTTTAGATGCTACTAGCAGCCAGTTGTTAGAACTTATTAAAGAAGTGAGGACAATGCTTTTATCAAATAATTTGGAGGGTATTGCAGTTTATTTAGTTGATACTGGAAAGAATGCACATGTAATAAATATAGAGTATTTGAGTTTGGTTACTCAACCAATGGAAGAATTTCTTCAACAACGACAAGACATCATTTTTAAAGTTATATCATTAATGGAAGCTTTGAAAATTCAAATGGCTGCTGCTGCAACAGATGTAATTGTAACCAACAAATCAATTGGATAAGGAAGACTTTAATTCTAATAAGAATTGCTTGAATTTGGTAAGTGATTGAACCAACTGTGTCTCAGTATCTATTTTATTCTTATTATTCTTTAAATAGCTTTTAGCTCCTTCTATAGAAAACTTTCTTTGTCTTAATAGTAAATAAATGAGTTGAAGGTTTTTGATATCTTCTACTCTAAATAAGCGATCACCCTTTCTTGTTTTTCTTGGTTGTAAAATATCAAATTCATTTTCCCAATAACGCAACAAAGAAGTGTTCACTTTAAACCATGAAGCAACTTCACTAATTGAATAATATAATTTTTGATTCAAAATATCTTCAGTAGGAATTTCAATTAAGTCTGCTACTGCGTCCATTTCTTTAAAAGATTTTCTGCCTCTTTTTCCTACTTCTTTTATTTTATCAGCTACTTTGGTTTTTGTTTTAGTTCTTGGTTCCAACGAATCAACACTGGGTATTGGTTTTGCCTTCTCTGTTTTTACTTTAACAACAATCTGGTTACTTGCATAAACAACAGGCTCCTCTGTTGATGTTTTATTAATTTCTACTGGGTCAACTTTAGTTTGAATAGGGTCATCAATCTTTATAGGATCTTCAATCTGAATAGGGTCAACAGATTGACTGAGTTGACTTGGTTGAGTGTCCTGATTGTGGTGCGTCAATTCTGTTCCTTTTTTTACAGCCTGCTTCTTAGGTTTAGCTGAAGTGCTGGTTTCTACCGGCATTCCAAAAAGGTCCAACTGTTGTAATGGATTTCCCATGGGCTAAAATTACCACCAAAAACTGCTTAAATAGTCGCTTCTTAGTTGCTAGTGGATAAGATGTAAGTATCTTGCACAACTATGGCAAATAATACAATTAAAACGATTATTGTTTGTGGTGCAGGAACCATGGGAAGTGGAATTGCTCAGGTAGCAGCTGTTGCTGGGTTTAAAGTAGTTCAATTTGACTTAAATGAATCCATGTTGGTTAAAGCCGCTCAGTCAATCAAAAAAAGCCTTCAAAAATTTGTAGAAAAAGGAAGAATTAGTACTGAAGCAGTTGAAACTGCCCTTTCAAATATTCATTATACATCTAATATAGTGGAATGTAAAGGAGAACTAGTTATTGAAGCGATTATTGAAAATAAAGATGCAAAAGTTGGTTTATTTAACCAACTATTTGACAATAATGGACCACAACTAATAGTAGCTTCTAATACTTCATCTATTTCAATTGATTTAATTGCAGAATCAATCACTTATCCAAGTCAATTGGTAGGGATGCATTTTTTCAATCCAGCACCTATTATGAAATTGGTAGAAGTTATTAAAGGAAAATATACCAACCCAACAATTGTTCAACAAGTTGCCGATTTGGCTCTATTGATGCAAAAAGCGCCTGTAATTTGCAAAGACGCACCGGGTTTTATCGTAAATAGAGTTGCTAGACCTTATTATTTAGAAGCCATGCACTTAGTTCAAAATGGTAAAGCAACAATAGAACAAGTTGACGCTGTTTTGGCATCAGTAGGATTTAAAATGGGGCCATTTAAGTTGATGGACCTAATTGGTTTAGATATTAATTATAGTGTTAGTACCATTGTTTGGGAAGATTTAGGAAAGCCACTTAGATTAAAGCCAGCAGCAATCCAAAAAGATAAGATTGATCAAGGTTTATTAGGCGTAAAAACCAAAAAAGGGTTTTACCAATACGATTAATAAAATCACCAACTAATATTTACTTCATTATCCCAATTACCTCTCACAACTAGGGGCTTAGAAATTAATTGAACGGTTTCTGGCTGTTTTTTAATTTTTCCAAATACACCTGTATCCCAAACACCATTTTGATTGGTATCGTACAATATTCTTAAATCATAACTACCTGCTCTATAAAGTTTTCTAACCAGTTCTAAAGAGTTGAGAGGAATTGATTCTACTATTTTATCGGATTGCACAAATTGTAAAACCGGGTTTTTACTCAAATTTAAATTGCTAAATCTTAATCTAATACTACCGTATTCTGTTTCCTTTTTTGTTGCAAATCGTAAAGTATCTGATTTTGCTAAACCCATCCCCCCTGTATCAGTTACAGCGTCTTTTGGTAAAACAATTCTAAACTGCATCTGCTCTTTCCAAGGATAATTGATAGATACTATTGTTTTACTAGTATCTAAAGAAATACTAGCCCCATTTAGAGAAATATAGTTAGAATCTGCAAAAAGAATTTTACTACTGTCAAATGATTTTAACGGCTTTAAAAAACGAAGTTGTAAAGGCGATAATAAATCTTGTGATCCATTATCTAAGTTGGTGGTATAACGTAATCGATTCTCGGTTTTGCTATTAGCTATATTGGCAATGGGTTTAGAAGCGCCTACTACTTTTCTTTTAAATGCTTCAAAAGCATAAAGAGTATCATTTACATTACTACCATTTATTAATAAAGGGGTAGATTTAAATGCAAACATTTTAGTGCTATCATCGTACATTTTAGAAATATCGTTGGGTAAAACATAAACAGAGTAATATCCTCCGGATAAATTCTTGAATTCAAAATTTCCCTTCCCATTAATTTTACTGTAGTACCGTGGTCTATTTTTAAATATTGCTGTATCGCTGGTATTATTGTGAAGTATTACTATTAAAGTAGAGTCTACACTTCCTTTTTCTGCGAGCAATACTTTTCCTGAATAAGTAAAATCGTCTATAGTATTTCCCGTTGAAAACACATACCTGAATTCTTTTAAAATATTCCCTTCATTTACGTCTTTAATTGAATTACCAAAATTGAGGGAATAAGTAGTATTCGCTTCTAAGCTGTCCTTGAATTTGATGGTTACATTTCTTAGTTTATTGTCTACTGTTGGAATATTCTTTAAAGTAGGAGAAACGATTAAATTGGAATTAACGTCTTGAAGGCTTACAAACTCATCAAATGTTAATGTGATTAATTTTGGAAAAACATTTACTGCAGAATCCTTGGGTAATGCGCCTATTAATACAGGTGGTAAACTGTCTCTATCACCCCCGCTTGGCGGAATGATATTGGCGCAAGAAGAGAATAAAAAGATATTCATCAACAAGCTTACTAGTATCAATCCCTTTCTTTCTATATGTTGTTTCATAAATCAGTTATAATTCTTCTGAGCTGTTTTCTTCATCTTCTGGTGTTATTTCTGTAATTGGAACAGTCAATTCATTGTGCTTTACAAACTTACACCAATGACATTCTTCTTTTCCACAACCAGTATAAAATTCATGATTTTGTATTTTTTGCCAAACGGTTGTAATTTGATTTTTTACCGTGGCAATATCAGCATCAGTAATGGTGATTTTTTCTTTTCGATAGTTTTTCTTGTTGTCTGGCTCTACAAAATCAAACTCGCTACTAATAACCTGCCAAGCTTTTTGATCGTAATTGTCTACCAATATTTTATAAAATACAGCTTGTCTCCAGTAATCGCCCCCATCAGGCTGTTTTTCGTTGGGCCCTAATAATTTATCTTTTGCTTTTTCTACATCTCCGGTTTTGTAATCTACAACGTTTACCATTTTGCCATTGAACTCCAGTTTATCTAGTTTTCCTTTTAGTGGAACGCTATTCACTATTACGTTCTTAATTGTCCGTTCAATTACGACTACTTTATTCCATTCGTTTATATATGTATTGTAATAGTTACTCAAGACTTCCCCACCATATTCCATTCTTCTGTTGAATTGTTCTTTGGTAAAGTTTTCTCTATGACGTTTCATGTACCATTCAAAATCTTCAATTAATTGCTGTTTAGATGGAAATTGATTGTTGTCTTGCATTAGTTGGAAAAACTTTTGTAATGCATGGTGAACAGCTGAACCAAACTCGGTTGATTCTGATTTTCCTGAAGGTACTCTTACCAAATTATTAAAATAAAATTGTAATGGACATTTCAGGTAATTATTTAAAGCAGTCACGTTCATCACAAACTTTTCTAACACTCGTTCTATAAAATTAGCTTCAATTTTTTCAATTTGAGGAATGATGGCTTCTTGGTATTGTAAAACCGAAAAATCACTCATACAATCTTTACTTAGTACTTCTTTGTTGAGTGTTAATGTATAGGCTTCTTGAATTTCCGCAATAAACATAGAGGGTTCGAGTGGCTTGCCATCTGTTTTAAAATTACTATACGAAATATGCAAATACTTTTCTGCTCTTGTAAGCGCCACATAAAACAATCTTCTCAGTTCCTCTTCCTCACTAAAAATGGGTTGAGAACTGAACATAGTGTCTGGCATTGAATACCCTCCTCCTGGTTTCCTTTTCTTTTCCCAGTAGGAAGCATTACATCCAGCTAAAAAAACGTATTCAAACTCCAACCCTTTTGAACCATGTGTTGTTAGTAAGTTAACTCCCTTATCACTTCCACTTACTTGAACAAGCGGGAGTATAATTCCTTCTTTCTCCATCAATTCAATTGCAGTGATGAGTTCTGCTAAATTTAGAGAAGGATTTCTGCTGGTTTCTTCTTTCAAAAAATTAAATAACCCGGTTAATTCTTGTAATAGCCAGTGCTTCTCGTGGTGTTGCATTATATAACTTAATACACCTGTTTCACGAATGATATTTTCGAAAAGGGTTGGTAATGTAACATTTGGTACATCTCCAATTAATTTTTCTAAACTATTAATTGCTTTTTGGAGCCCGTTAATTGGTACACTAAATAAATCTTTGGCGGGTTGATTGGCAATTTCAAGAATATACCTTCTAAGATTGGTTTTATCGTTTCCAAAACGTTTATCTGCTACTGTTGCAGTAAGTTTGGCAATTTCAATTGGCGGAATGCCAAACCAATTAAAATGCAGTATTTCAAATAGCATTTCATCGCCACCAAACGGGGTATCGTGCTCTGCAGCTAAATATTTTAAGATAAGGGTGATTTTTCTAGCCAGTGGTAAGTCTAAAATATTCAAGCTTCTTTTGCTATATACTGGCAGCTGTTTTAGTTTAAAATAATTGCTAAGCGCTTCTCCGTATTTATTCTCTTTATAAATAATGCCAATGTTACCCGGCTCTATACCTTCTAATAATAATTTCTCTACCGCTAATGTGATGCCAATCATTTCTTGTTGCTCCGATTCATAAACAGAAAAAATGGGGGCATTGGTTAATCCATTAATTTTTTTATTTGAAGCAATTAATTCTTTACTTAATCCTGGTATCTTTTTTACAAGCCTTTCATTGTTACGATCAATCAAACTTTTAGCAACATCCAATATTGGCTGTGTTGAACGATAATTTTCTGTTAGTATAACCGTTTGGATTTCTTTGCTATAAGCATCTGCAAATTTCTCCATGTTTTCAATATTTGCCCCTTGAAACCGATAGATACTTTGATCATCATCGCCCACTACGAAAATATTGGGATGGTCCCAGTAGCTAATAAGCATTTCTACTAAATGATTTTGTGTTCCGCTTGTATCTTGGTATTCATCTACTAAAATATATTGGAATTGCTCTTGGTACTTAGCCAATAACAATTTATTCTCCTTAAATGCATCTAACACCCATATGATCATGTCGTCAAAATCGTAACGATTTCGTTTCTTCATGAGCTCTTTAAATCGATTGAATTCATTTACAGCAGCTTTTAATTTTTCCATTCGCTCTGTAACTAAATCTATTTGTGTTTGCTTGGGATCGCCTTTTTTGAATTGTTTGTAAGCTCTTTGATAAATAAATTCTTCTCTTGTTGGAATATCTTTTAAATACGCATCAATTGCATTATTAATGTATTCGGCTGTCCAGCCCTCTTTTTTCATATTGCTGAACAAATTCTTTAAATTGTTTATTTCAAAATAAACATCACCTCGGTATCTTTTTAAAGGATGATTTTTGGGGAAGCCATCAATTAGCTGTTTAAATATTTCTATACTTTCTAATTCTGAAATAGGGTCTAGCTTTGTTTTTTCAAATAAAGAGAGATTATCTTGGATAACATCATTACAAAAAGAGTGAAAAGTATGAATATTCACTTTATAAGCGTCTGGGCCAATAAACCGTAACAATCTCTTACGCATCGCAACAGCTCCTGCATCCGTATAAGTTAGGCATAGAATATTTTCTGGATTGGCATCTGTATCTAATAATATTTTACCAATCCTTGCACTAAGAATTTGTGTTTTGCCAGTACCTGGACCAGCAATAACCATTACAGGGCCTTCAATAGCGTCCACGGCAGCCTTCTGTGCCAAGTTTAAGGATTCATAAACCCCATCAAAGTAAGCATGTTGTTCTTCCTTATTCGTCATTGTATAAAGATACCATGAACCTTATTACTGTAATGCTGTTATTATGTTATTATGTCAAAAGTATATAGTATCAAAACCGTTCAAAAAATGCCCATTAGCTTAGACCAAGCTTGGGATTTTTTTAGTAAGCCAGACAACTTGAAAGAAATCACCCCTGCCAATTTAGGCTTCAATATTATTAGTAAGCACCATGGGTCTACCATGTACCCTGGTCAAATCATTGAATATACCGTAAAACCAATTCTGGGAATTCCACTTTATTGGATGACTGAAATCACTCACGTAATTGACAAACAATTTTTTGTAGATGAGCAACGTTTTGGGCCGTATTCATTGTGGCACCACCAACATCACTTTAAAACCATTGATGGTGGGGTAGAAATGACCGATGTTGTTCATTATAAACTCCCACTATGGATTTTAGGCGATATTGCTCAAGTAATCATGGTAAAGAGCCAATTGAGTGGAATCTTTAATCATCGTTATAAAGCAGTAGAAGACCGTTTTGGGGCTTGGCCAGGTGCAGAAAACAAAGTCATTTTTGGCTAGTTATTTCAACTCTTTTAAGGCACTCACATTGTTATTGACATCTATGGTAGCAATATATAATTTGTTCCCGTTAACATCGGGAACATTATTTAAATTGATGATTGCTTCTTTATTGGTCACAATGATTTGTAAAAGTTGGCTGTTAATAAATTTGACTTCCTTGCCCAATGGCACACTAAAAATGCCAAAACCTCTTATTTTTAAATGACCGTTATAGGTAATAGTAACTGTATTTGACTTTTGTATAACACTGGGTTGGTCGGGGGCATCATTGTTAATCCAAGGCATTGGTGGAACCAGTGCAGGGTGACGATAATAGTTGTTTCTTAAACTATCGTTCCAGCCGTTCAAATTTTTTTCAAATGTTTTACTGCTAAAATAAACGCTACCCTGTGTGGTTGCATATTTTCTTAGTTCTTGAATCTGCTCTGGAATCTGATTCTTATTTTTCCATGCATCGTTACTTCCACCTCTGTAAATTCCATGGCCTATATAAATATGCTTTCCATATCCATTCTCGTTCCACCATTTTAGTAATACATCATAATCAGCCAATTTGTGACCACGTTCCCAATATAGTTGAGGTGTAACGTAATCAATCCAACCCTTGCTTAACCAAAGTAAAATATCGGCATATAAGTCATCATAATTGGTTTGTCCAGCTTTGGTATCGCTTCCCATTGGATCTTGGCTTTTATTACGCCAAACTCCAAAAGGGCTGATGCCAAATTTTACCCTTGGGTTGGTATTTTTAATTGTAGTGTGAATGTCTACTATAATACTATCGCAGTTGCTTCTTCTCCAATTATCTTTTGATAAACCTTTTCCAAATTTTTCAAATGTTTTTTGATCAGGAAATTCTTTACCTGCTATACGATATGGATAAAAATAGTCGTCCATATGAATGGCATCTAAATCATACCTATTCAAAAGATCTTTCACTACTCTTACCGTATGTTGTCTTACTTCTGGTAAACCGGGGTTGAAATATTTTTTGTCTCCGTAAACTACAAACCAGTCTGGGTGAATTTTGGTAATATGTGAAGGGGCAACTGACGACTTAAACACATTGAAAACTGCTCGGTAAGGGTTTAGCCAAGCATGAAACTCCATGCCTCTTTTATGCGTTTCAGCAATCATGTATTCAAGCGGGTCGTAGTAAGGATTTGGAGGCAAACCTTGTTTTCCAGTTAAATACTCGCTCCAGGGCTCATATTGAGAAGGATAGAATGCATCGCCAGTAGGTCTAATTTGCATGACAATGGCGTTCATGCCATTGGATTGATGTAAATCTAATAATCTAGTAAAGCTGGCTTTTTGTTCTGAAACTGATAAATTTTTTTTAGCTGGCCAGTCAATATTTTCAACGGTAGCAATCCAAACTCCCCTGAATTCATAGTTCGGAGAAGGCTGTGCAATTACAGTATTTATAATTAGGATACATAAGATCGCAAGGATAAAGTGCGTCTGGTTTTTCATACATTGAAGATAAGACATCTGTTTAAATGCGGTCTCTCATTTTATCTAATAAATCGCTTAATACTTCCGCTTCTTTTGGTGATAGGTTGTCTAAAATAGCATCCAATTCACCATTTTTTTCATCCAATCTTTTTAAGACATCCAATCCATTTTGGGAAATGCTTACATCAACCAATCGTTTGTCTGTATCGCATACTTTTTTTTCAACAAGGTCCTTTTTAACCAATCTTTCTACAATTCTACTAGTATCACTCATTTTATCGAGCATACGTTCCCTTATTTGAAGGGTACTCAAAGGTTTCTTGCTTCCTCTTAAAATTCTTAGAATATTGTATTGTTGATGGGTGATATCTTCTTCTTGTAACACCAATTTAATTTTTTCAGTAATCCAGTTATTAGAAAAAATTAGATTAATAGAAAGTTTCTGGTAAATACTTCTGAAGTTTTCTTGTTGGATATCTTTTTCTATTCCCATATAATGCATCGTGTAAACGAATGTACAAACAATCCCCTTAATCTTCCCATACACTTAGGCCTTCACTGCAATTTGAACAGATATCAATGTTTTTTCTACTATTTAATAACTCAGTTCTAAATTGGTGGTAATTACCATTTTTCCATATTTCTTTAAAACTTTGGCTTTTTAAATTGCCTAACTGGTGCATGGCGTCTTTATCAAAACAACAGGGAACAACTAATCCGTCCCAAGTAATCACATTTGCGTGCCAAAGCTTCCAACAATAATTTTTTAAACCGCTTTTCACCTTCATTTTCCCAGAAGTGTCTTTCTTATATCTACTATATTTATTATTTGTTGGAATTAGGTTATTGGGATCTTCTTGATAATTATATACTTGAGCAGTTTTAAACCTAACTTGATCTACTCCAATTTCTCTACCCAGTGCTTTTATATCAGCAATTTGGTGCTCATTAGGTTTTACCACTAAAAACTGAAAAAATACAAAAGGGGTTTTACTATTTAATTGTTTTTTCCATTTAACAATATTTTTAGCGCCTTCAATAACTTTTTCAAGCTTGCCTCCAACACGATATTGCTGATATACATCTTGGCTGGTTCCATCAATTGAAATAATTAATCTATCAAGACCACTTTCTACTGTTTTTCTTGCGTTTTCATCATTTAAGTAATGGGCATTTGTTGAAGTAGCAGTATAAATACCTTTCAGGTTGGCATATTTGACCATCTCCAAAAATTGGGGATTCAAATAGGGTTCGCCTTGAAAGTAAAAAATCAGGTAAAGTATATCTTGGGCTATTTCATCAATTGTTTCTTGAAAAAAGTTCTTTTGAAGCATGCCAGTTGGTCTAGTAAATTCTCGAAGTCCACTTGGGCATTCTGGACACCTTAAATTACAAGAAGTGGTAGGCTCAAATGAAATTGAAACAGGCATTCCCCATTGAATGGGTTTGGAAATCAATTTTGAGAGATTAAAACTAGTGTAAACCTTTAATCCATTCCAGAAACGTCTTAATGTAAGTTTAGAAAGTAAATTTAAGCTGTCGTTTAGGTTAATGTAAGGCATTGTTCAAATTTATACATTTCACAATACCAATAGTCCGGTTTGTTAAAAAAAATTAACTTATGCGATAGTGGAATTATCAAATATCATCCGTAACTTAATGCTGCATAAGTGTTCAAGCTATTTAACAGTTCTTTATTAAACAGATTGAATATTGATGAGTCTTATATATAGAACAAATCATTAGAGAATCATTAACAGATGAATGTTCAAATTGGCACGAGGTTTGGATTTATATAAGAAATACAAAATGATTTAAATTTTTCTCATAAGCAGTTAGTTTTGGTTGAGGCCCCTGTTTCTACAGGGGCCGACTTTTTTTAGAACTATCTAGTGCTAGCCAATAATCCGCTTTAATAAAGGCCTTGCTAGCAGAAAAATGATACACCCAGTAAAGTCTGCTAGAATATCTAATTTTTCAAATGATCTGCCTTCAATTAATTCAGCTTGAATAAATTCTATTGCAACCCCATAAATTGCCATTAGCAATACAATTATTAGGGCTATTTTCTTTTCCGATGAAGCAAAATGATGGGATAACCACAAATAGGCTGTGATACATAAAACAGCAAATATACCTGCGTGTATTATTTTATCGAAATGGGGAATATTGAGCCAATATACACGGGGCACTTTGTTTGCTGGCAAAGTAAAAAGAAACAAACTAGTGATAAAAAATAGGCTAAATAGAGTTGGCTTAATAAGCCCATTTCTCCAGAACCTTTCTGAGTTGTTCAATGGTGAATGGTTTGGTTACAATGTCTTTCATGCCTAACTGAAGGTATTCAGCCTCAGCCTCTTTAACTGCATTGGCCGTCATTGCAATGATAATTGGAATTTTTGCTTTTCCACTGGTTAATATTTTTTCGGTTGCCTCAATTCCATCCATTTCAGGCATATGAATATCCATGAAAACCAAATCGTAATCAAATTTAGCAGTCATTTCAACTGCTTCTTTACCATTGTTGGCAATTTCGATGATATAACCAATTTTTTTAAACATTTTAGTTGCCAACAATTGGTTCATATTATTGTCTTCGGCAACCAGCATTTTCAATGGCTTTATCTCTGTACCACTAATGGTACCGGCCGTATTTCTTTGTGGTTGTTGCTGGTTTTTTCTAACCAAATTTACTTGAACAGGAATAATAAATTTGAAAGTAGATCCTTTGCCAACTTGACTCTCCACCCAAATTCTACCTCCCATTTCTTCTATAATTTTTCTACAAATGGATAATCCTAAACCAGTGCCACTGAATTTTCTAGTTGCTGTAGAATCAATTTGATTAAATGGAATGAATAAGGTTTGAATATTTTCTTCGCTGATGCCTATTCCTGTATCTGAAACAGCAAAATGAAGTTCTTGCAAAGACTCATCAATATGATTAGCCGTCACATCAAGTTTAATGCTTCCGTTTTCAGTAAATTTTATTGCGTTACCTAATAGATTAATCAATACTTGCTTAATTCTGCTTTCGTCGGCAATAATTTCATTTTCAACAGAGGGATGGATGGTTGAGCTAAGTGTAATATTTTTTTTGAGTGCCATTAAACGAGGGCTACTAATTGCAGTTACCTGTTGTACAATATTTTGCAAATTGCATGGGCCTTCAAACAACTCTAATTTATCTGCTTCAATTTTTGAAATATCTAAAACGTCATTTACAATCTCTAGGAGATGGGTACTGCTAGATTTTAATGAAAGCATTAATTCTTCTTGCTCAGCATTTAGCGGGGTATGCTGTAATAAATCGATGGTGCCAATAATGCCATTTAAAGGGGTTCTGATTTCATGGCTCATATTAGCTAAAAACCTTGATTTCGCTTTTGTTGCAGCTTCTGCTTGTTGTTTTGTTTCAGATAAATATTCTTTGGATTCTTCTAAATCGTTAGATTTTTTAATTAAATTATTTCGATCAATATCATAAGTACGTTTATACAAGCTAACGCTTACAGCTATTATGATTAGATACAGAATGGTGGTAATTAGAATATCTATTTGCTTGATTTCATTAGAAGGATAAGCTGTTAGCCATTCTGGGTTTTTTATTTCTAATACATACAAGCCAATAATTAAAAGTATAGTGATGATTATAAAAGGTAAGTGGAATCTCTTTGGGAGTATCATCATGGCCGCTACAACACTCATTAAGTAAGCTGTTTTAGTAGGCCCTTCTATTCCTCCATTGCTAAACCAGATGGGTACAAAAAATAGAAGGCTAAATACAATATAAATAACTCCTACGGGAACAAATTTTTCTTGGTATCTAGAAATATAAAAAACATAGTATGAAATCATTGCTAAACATAGAATCATGGTTAGTAATAAAGTATCTCTTTCGAGTAGAATATTACTAGCGAGGCTAATAATCATGGCAATAAATACCATGAAGGAAACGAGGTTAAATATTTTATTCTCCAGCGAAATAATCGCTTTTTTTAACCCAAGAATTTTTTTGATTTGATCTATGTTCATATAAATTATACGGATTAAAGATAACCGTATTTCGGCACTCTCTTGTTATTCTAGCCAACTTTACCAGCAACATACATTTCTGAGAGCGTAGGAGTTTCACTGCCTCCTGATTTTTCTAAAGTAATGGCAAACATAGAAGCTGCAGGTATATTTTTCATTTTACAAAGGCCGGCACAATCACTGAGTACACCAGCATCAACAGGTTTTCCATCAACAATCGCCCAAAGTTGGTATTGTTTGCCACTTGCTGGTTGAGGCAATTTATTGGGTAGAATATAAACGTCTTTCGATTTCATGTCCCAAAAAACAGTTGCGTAATTCATTTCCTTACCAGCAATACCTGGCATAGAAACTTTTTTCATATTGGGGTCTGTCATCATTTGCATGCTGTTGTACATATCCAAACTTTTCGTTTGCATAATTTGATTATTGGCTTGCAAAGTATTTTTCTCTAGTACAAGAGCTTGGTATTGTTGAGTAGTTTCTTTGAACTTGCTATAAAAATAGATATTCATACCACCGCTAATCACTAAAAGAATGATTGAGGCAGCAGCAAGGAATCGACTTGACTGATTCATTTTCACTACAGGTGTTTCATTCAATGGAGTTACCAATGCTTGGGTCTTTTCAACTACTTTATTTTTTTCGGAGATAAATTCTGATTGTAAAGCAGTAAAAATTTGCTGTTTTAAATGAGGCGGTGGAGCAACTGCTTTGGCTAAAGTATTGGCTTCTAAGGCCAATTCAAAATTGGTTAAAGCTTGCTTAATCTCAGGATACTGTAGACATAATTGTTCCAACTCAGCTGCTTCAGCTGGGCTAGCCATGCCCAAGACATAGCTTTCAATTATTCCACTTTGTATGTATTCCTGTGTATTCACTCTTTAATCAATTTATGCAATTCTTTTAAAGCCGCCCTCAGCCTGGTTTTGACCGTACCTAAGGGGATATCGAGCATTTTGGCAATCTCATCTTGTGTATATCCTTCAAAGTAAGATAATTCAACCAAAACCCTCCATTCAGGCCTTAGGCCATGTACCAGTTTTCGTAGACCAATATCGTCTGATTTAATTTCAGCGCTACCTGCCAAATCATATACGTTTTCAGAGAGCTCTTGGTTTTGTTTTGTTTTTTGGAAGCCCTTGCTTCTGGTTGTATCAATAGCAGCATTACGTGCAATATTCAGCATCCAAGTATATAAACGACCTTTGCTGCTATCGTAAGATTCAATTTGCCGAAAAATTTTAATGAATACTTCTTGCAAAGTATCCGCTGCGGCTTCTTGGTCACCTACAATAGTAAGTATACTGGTATATAAAGCACCAGAATAGTGATCATACAAGTAACTAAACGCAGCTTCATTTCGCTGACTAAGCAGCAAAATAAGTTCGGACTCACTGTATTGAATTACTTGTTCCAAATATTAATTATAGGATAAATTGAATTCGTGTAGTTTAACCTACCAATGCTTCATATGCATCTTTGGTCATCAACCCTTCAAAGCTTGAAGGATCTGTAACCGTCATTTTAATCATCCAGCCATCACCATAAGGGTCAGTATTTACCAATTCAGGTTGTTTTTCTAATAAAGAATTTACCTCTGTAACTGTTCCAGCCAAAGGCAAAAACAAGTCACTCACGGTTTTAACCGCTTCAACAGTTCCAAAAACTTCTTCTGCAGACAAATCCTTACCTACAGTATTAATGTCTACATATACAATGTCTCCCAATTCGTGTTGAGCAAAATCGGTGATTCCGATTGTGGCAATATTGCCTTCAATACTAATCCATTCGTGGTCTTTGGTGTAACGTAGTTCTGCTGGAAAATTCATAACGCGGTATTTTTATAGTGCAAATATTGAATAAAATTTGGAGGGTTACAATTAATTATCGGCTATAAAGGTATTTAAAACCCTGATTGCTCAAAATAGAGTAGCACATGATCTTTAATAAAATTCTCTTGTTCAGGTAAGCTCATTTCAGGTAATTGTTTTAATTGAGCAAAATGAGGCCAACCCTCTTCATCTTTTCCTTCAACTAAATAATAGCCACTTTGAGCCAACACAGTACAAACAGCCACGTGCATCAAATCTTGTTTTTGCTCTTTGGATATTTTTTCGGCCATAAATCCAGTTTCCTGAAGACCAATTAAGAACAAAACAGCTTCTAAATCGGGCTTTTTACCAAAACGGTCTAACATTTTGGCCTCCAAAGCCCACCAACGTTGCATTAAGTCATCTGTAATAAACATACAGCAAAGGTAAACCATCAAGGCATGCCATCATCAACCCTGATAAGGTATATTTGCAGCAAATTCAGGAATATGTTACAGGTAAGTGTATTAAAAGCAGCCCCAGAAAGAGTAAAGCAGCAATTAGCAAAGAAGCATTTTAAACAGCCAGAACTGGTAGATGCCATCATTCAAACAGATGATGAGCGCAAAAAAGTGCAAGCTGCTTTTGACGATACACAAGCCAAAGTAAATGCAGCATCCAAAGAAATTGGACAATTAATGGCCAAAGGAGATAAAGAAGGGGCTGAAACCATTAAACAAAATGTGGCCAATTGGAAGCAAACATTAGAACCCTTGAAAGAGCAAATGGCGCAATTAGAAAAGGAGTTGGCCAATCAATTGGTGCAACTACCCAATCTTCCTGCGGATATGGTTCCAGAAGGTAAAACGCCAGAAGAAAATGAAATAGTTAGAGCAGGGGGATCAAAGCCAACACTAACCGAGGGCTCCGTTCCTCATTGGGACCTCACTACTAAATACAATTTGATCAATTTTGAATTGGGCAATAAAATTACGGGTAGCGGATTCCCCGTATATATAGGTAAGGGTGCCAAATTGCAACGTTCATTAATTCAGTATTTTTTAGATTTCAATACAGCAGCGGGGTATACTGAATACTTACCCCCATTTATGGTAAATGCAGACTCTGCATATGCCACAGGGCAGTTACCCGATAAAGAAGGGCAGATGTACCATGCAACTGAAGACGATTTTTATTTGATCCCAACAGCAGAAGTGCCTGTGACCAATGTTTACAGAGATACCATTTTAAAAGAAAGTGATTTCCCTGTGAAAATGACTGCATACTCTCCTTGCTTTAGAAGAGAAGCAGGCAGTTATGGAAAAGACGTTCGTGGATTAAATCGTTTACACCAATTTGAAAAAGTAGAAATCATTCAGATTGTGCATCCTGATAAGAGTTATGAAACATTGGATGAAATGGTATTGCATGTAGAAAAATTATTACAATCATTAGAACTTCCTTATCGCATACTTCGCTTATGTGGCGGAGACATGGGCTTTACCAGTGCCATTACTTACGATTTTGAAGTGTATAGTGCAGCACAAGACCGTTGGTTAGAAGTGAGTAGTGTCAGCAATTTTGAAAGCTACCAAGCCAACAGAATGAAATGCAGATTTAAAGGGGCTGATGGTAAAACCCAATTGGTGCATACACTGAACGGCAGCTCATTGGCATTGCCTCGAATAGTTGCCTGTCTGTTAGAGAACAATCAAACACCAGAAGGCATCAAAATACCAGCGGCATTGCAGGCTTATTTTGGGGCAGAGAAAATTTAAAAGTATCACACTTTCAATCTGATGGAATATTGCTTAAAATATATTGAGAGACCTAAACTTCTTTATACAGTTTTTATAGGTACACTAGTTGGCGTTGGGTTAGTTAAATTAACGGCGATACCTAGCATTCCTAGTATTGTACCAACATCTATTTTAATTAGTACATTTTTATTTGTGTTCTTATCAAAAAAAATTCTTTATTATTTTTTTTCACATGATGTAAGATTTACAATCAATGATAGTACTATCCTAATTAAGGATGACAGATTAAATACGTTTCATGAATTCGTTTTTTTAGTTGAAGAAATTGATAAGTATAAAATAAGTTTGGTTAATGGGGGTAAGAAGGATTTTATAAATTTAAAATTGGTGATCAACAATGGAACCCATTTTATTTATTCTTTTGAGAAAAATAAACAATCTATAGACTTTATAGAAACTTTCAATAGTAAAATATTAAAGCAGAATCAATTAAATCAGGGTCAAAAAAATATTGAGTTAATGCCCAGTTTTTTTAATACCCCATTTGGATTGATTACTTTGAAAGTTATAATTCCTCTCAGTATATTATTAATTATATATTCAATACTCTTTGCACCTAAAGCCACTATTGGTTCTGTATTAATTCTTTCAGCTTCAATAATCCAATTTTTCGTTTTAAGAAAATCAGATCAATCTTTACGGAAAAAATTATTAACTGGTCAACCAATTAGCATTAATGCTTAATAAACCGATCAAAAAACTCAATCGTTCTCAACATTTGATCTACTCGTTGACGATTGTTTCCTGTTCTGGTTAATTCATGTGTACCGCCTGGATGCCTTACGTATTCTACGGTTCGGCCCAAGACCTTTAAACTCTTGTACAACATTTCACTTTGAATAACGCCAGTTCTTAAATCGTTCTCGCCATGGAAAATGATAAAGGGTGTATGTATTTTATCTACATAATTAATGGGCGATTCACGGAATAAAGTGGGTCTGGTTTTTTCTTCCCAAGGATAGCCGCCAAAATAATTAGGTACTAAGCGCCATGCATTGCCTTCTCCAAAGAAAGTTCCTAAATCGTACACACCTCTTTGCGCACATGCCGCTTTAAAACGTTGGTCGTGGCTAATGATCCATGCAACTAAATAACCTGCATAAGATCCACCAGTAACAGCTAATCTAGCAGTATCTATGAATCCTTCCTTAGCTGCTAAGTCTACAGAAGTTAACACATCTGAAGTAGGCCCTGCACCCCAATCATTTACGTTGGCTCTTAAGAATTCCTTACCATAACCGCCAGAACCTCTTGGGTTGCCATACACAATGGCATAACCCTTTGCAGCATAATATTGAAACTCATGCCACATAGAGCTTTCACCAGGTCCCCACATAGCAGAAGGGCCTCCATGTATATTTAAAATAGTTGGATATTTTTTACCTGCTACATAATTAGTAGGCTTCATGATCCAGTATTCAACCGTTAATCCTTTCTCGTTTTTGAAAGTTCTTTTCTCTGGTAAACTCAATTGTTTTTTATTGACCCAATCGTAGTTGAAACTGCTGATGCGCTTTTCGTTTATACCATTGACATCAGTGGTGTATAATTCAAAAGGATTGGCCACTGCAGTTTTTACATAAACCATTTTATCGCCTTTCAAAGAAAAACTACTGATGCCTTCATCTAAAGAAGTTAACTGTTCAGACTTTTTTGTTTTGACATTGATTCTAAAAATAGGTGCGCCCCCATTGCTTTGTGCAGTAAAATAAATATGCTGTTCATCTTTGCTCCAAGTAAGCCCACCCTTATTTCTATCAAAGGGGAGCATCACTAAATCAGCCGCTGTTCCATTCAAAGGCATCAGGGCTAATTCAGGCACATTCACAAAAGACACGGTGCCTACTTGAACTGCTATCCATTTTCCGGATGGAGAAACAGAAGGGCTTGAATAAGATTTACCAACTGCACCCAATAATTGTTTCAAACCAGTTCCATCTGCATTCACGATGAATACTTGACTTTCTAAAGCACGGTCTGGATGTTGTGTGTTGTCTGTATTGCCTGTAAATACAATTTGTTTGCCATTGGGCGTAAAGCTGGCGCCCCCAAAACGATGAAATCCTTGGGTAAGGGCTTTAGGTGTTGATCCTGCTTCAGCAGCAACAATAAATAAATGCGAAAAAGATTGATTGCTCGATGTAGTGGATTCTTCCTGAAAATTTAATTTATGAATGACTTTGGCTTTTTTCTCCGCCACATTCAAATCTAAATAGGCCCTTATTTCTTCTGTTGTGCCATCTGGATTGGGTAAAGCTTTATTGGGTAGTAGGAATTGATTCTGTTCAAACCCAGGTTTCTCTGCTGTCCATTTTGGAACCGCTAAAGTTGGGTTGAGCTCTTTGTCTTTTAATACATCTGCTAAAGAAACAGAAGCACTGAACAACAGTTGGCTTCCATCTGGGCTAAACTGAGGGCTGCTGGCACCGTATCTAAACTTGGTCATTTGAACCGGCTCACCTCCCTCTAAAGAAAGAAAAAAGATTTGCGGCTTGCCATCTGCTGCTCTAACAAAGGCAATTTTTTTACCATCGGGGCTCCATACCGGCTGGCTGGCGTTTTCTTTATAAGTTAATGCCCTTGGGGCTGAAGAACCATCTGCCGCTACTAAATACAATTGATTGGTGTATTTATATTCCCATTTATTATTGCCTTCTGGTTCAATACTGTTTAACACAAACACCGCTTGTTTACCATCAGGGCTTAAACTAAGGGCACTCATTTGTTTCATTTTGTACATATCGGTTATTTTAACCAAGTCAGCAGTCTGCTGTGCTAATACCCAAATTGGCATTAGGAAAATGAACAGTATAATTTTCTTCATTCGACAGTATTTGAGGGTTAAAATACAAAGAAATTGGTTCGGCTAAGCATTGCTGCTGTATTTTTGCAAAACAATTACCGAAATATGAGCGAACTGGTGAATGAATTCAATAGCTATAGAGAGCGAATGAATGAAGTGATTCTGAGCAAGAATAATTTAGTGATGAAGCGCCTTTGGAACTTAGATACCAATACCTACGATGAAGGTGCATTGGATAAAAAAACCAAAGAAATGTTGGGCTTGGTAGCTAGTATGGTTTTACGTTGTGATGATTGTATTAAATACCATTTAGGGAAGAGTTTTGAACTAGGTGTAACTACAGAAGAAATGTATGAAATTTTTGCAGTAGCCAACATTGTGGGAGGAACTATTGTAATTCCTCATACAAGAAGAGCAGCAGAATATTGGGAAGAATTAATTAAACAATAAATTATGGCTACTGAAACACTAGCGGCACCTATTTTAACCGCTAAAGATTTTGCAACTGACCAGGAAGTGCGTTGGTGCCCTGGTTGTGGTGACTATTCTATTTTGGCGCAGGTACAAAAAATAATGCCAGGCATTGGTGTTCCCAAAGAAAATATTGTAATCATCAGCGGAATTGGGTGTAGCAGCCGTTTTCCTTATTATATGAATACATTTGGTATGCACAGTATTCATGGAAGAGCTACTGCTATTGCCAGTGGTTTGAAAGCAACCAGACCAGAATTGAGTGTTTGGATTGTTACAGGAGATGGAGATGGATTAAGTATTGGCGGTAATCATACCATTCATTTACTCAGAAGAAATTTTGATGTCAATATCATGGTGTTCAATAACCAAATTTATGGTTTAACAAAAGGACAGTATTCACCTACTTCTGAAACCAATAAAATAACCAAGAGTACGCCTTTTGGCAGTATTGATCATCCCTTTAATCCGTTGGCATTAGCCATGGGGGCAGATGCCACATTTATTGCACGTTCAATGGATCGTGACCCCAAGCACTTACAAACTTTATTAACGCGTTCTCATCAACATAAGGGGGCTTCCTTCTTAGAGATTTATCAGAACTGTAATATTTTCAATGACGGGGCTTTCGAAATTTTTACTGAAAAATCTTCTAAGGCAGATTATGATTTATTCCTAGAACAGGGTAAGCCATTGGTTTTTGGTGCTAATCAAAATAAGGGTATTCGTTTAAATGGATTGCAACCAGAAGTGGTTGAACTAGGTAACAACTTTAGTGCAGATGATTGTTGGATTCATGATGAAAAAGATTTCTATAAAGCACAAACATTAATCAGAATGTTTGACGATCCACATCAATCTAATTTTCAATTCCCCAGACCATTTGGTGTGTTCTATGAAACAGAGCGCCCATGTTATGAAGACATGATGGCCATGCAGATAGAGGAAACCATTGCTGCTAAAGGAAAGGGCAATCTTGATCAACTATTACGGGGCAGAGAAATCTGGGAAATTAAAGACTAGGCTTACAATTGAATGAAGTTGTTTCTTAAAGCAAACAGTACTAAACCTACACGGTTATTGACTTTTACTTTTTCAAACAAATTATCTCTGTAACCATCAATGGTGCGCGGACTTAAATTCATCTTGGCAGCAATTTCTTTTAAGGTTAAGTCGGTGGCTAATAGTTTTAAGAATTCTTTTTCTCTCTCTGGAAGATTTAAAAAAATCTGGTATTCGTCATTGGGTTCTTCTACTCCATTTCTAACTGAACGAACCAAGTTATAACTGAGGAGCTGATTAAAATAAATGCCTTTATTGTAGAGTTCATTCAAAGCTCTATTCAACTCTCTCGGGTCGGTGTCTTTGGTCATATAACCCATTGCACCAAATTTCAACATCTTAATAATAGTACGCTCATCGTTAAGCATACTTAAAACCATTACTTTAATGTTGGGATGATTACAAAAGATCCATTCCGCGGTTTCAAAACCATTCATAACGGGCATAGTAACATCCAGCAACACGATGTCGGGTAAGTTGTTTGGATCTAGTTGTTCAATAAAATGATGCCCATTGTTGGCTTCGAACATGACAGTGAAATTGTCGAAACCAGCAATAATTCCAGCGAGCCCATTCCTTAAAAGGATGTGGTCGTCTACCAAAACAATTTTCTTCATACAGTTGATTTAGTAAAATCGGGGGTATTACTAAACAGCAGTATGAAGTAACTAAATAAAATTGAATATAGATTAATAATTATACGATTTTTGCACCGTTAAATCACGGTTTTTTTTGGCTAGAACTGCGCTAAATAGTTGTCTTTCGTCAGGCTACTTTTATCCTCCATCTTTATAAAGGGTGACTACTTTGTCAAGATGTATTTTTTAACCAGGGGTTACAAACAAACAGAGGGCGGTTAAAACCGCCTTCGTTTTTTAAGTAACTTTATGTATGCTGCTACATATACATCCAGATAATCCCAATCCACGCCATATTAAAACGGTGGTAGATTGTTTGTTATCTGGTGGAGTGATTATTTATCCAACAGATACCATTTATGGATTGGGTTGTGATATATTTCAACCGAAAGCAGTAGAAAGAATTGCAAGAATTAAACAGGTTGATCCTGCAAAAGCCCAACTCAGCTTTATTTGTAACCACTTAAGTGATTTGAGTAAGTATTGTAAAACCACCGATACCCCTTTGTATCGTTTGCTAAAAAGTCATTTACCAGGGCCTTACACGTTTATATTGCCAGCTAGTAAAGAAGTACCCAAAATTCTGCAGAATAAAAAAAGTACCATTGGTCTTAGAATTCCAGATAATAATATTGCTAGAACAATTGTTTCAGAATTGGGTCACCCATTGTTGTCCGCTTCGCTTCCAGGAGAAATGGTAGAAGAATATACTGATCCAGATATTATGTTCGAAAACTTTGAAAAACTCGTTGACATTGTGATTCATGGGGGTAATGGGGGGATGGTCCCCTCTACCATTATTGATTGCACCAAAGATCCATATGAGTTGGTACGATTAGGCGCAGGCCCATGGAACGAAATAAGTTAAAAAGGCATTTCCAGTTGAGTAGGGCTGATATTAAAACTTCTTCTATGGTGTTGACAAAGCCCATTGGCTTCAATGGCCAACCGATGTTCTAGTGTACCATATCCTTTATTACTGTTCCAACCATATTGTGGAAATTGAGAATGAATTTTTTCCATATAAGCATCTCTATAGGTTTTTGCAAGAATACTGGCTGCAGCAATAGAAGCATACTTGCCATCCCCTTTTACAATACATATATGGGGAATTTTTTTATAGGCTGGAAATCGATTCCCATCAATCAATAAAAATTCGGGTTTAATTTTAAGTTGCTCAATGGCCACATGCATGGCTTTAAAACTGGCTTTCAAGATATTGATTCGATCAATTTCTTCTGCATCAACACTTGCAACTGACCAAGCGATGGCATTGGACTCAATCACTTCTCTAAGAATCTTGCGATGTTTAGGGCCTACTTGTTTGCTATCATTTAATAAAGGATGTTTAAAGTTTGTAGGCAAAATAACTGCAGCGGCAAACACAGGACCAGCATAACAACCTCTTCCAGCTTCATCACAGCCTGCTTCAATTTGGTTTTCTTGGTAAAAAGCGGGTAACATTTGGTAAAACTACTTAAACATCAATCAATTCCGAAGTTTGTGTGTTATACCTTTGTGCAAACGCAGAAACAAATAGAAATATGACAGCAGCAGCAGATCGTTCTAGTAGGCAGGTAGCCACTTGGTTATTGATTGGCGTAGGAATGACCATTATTCAAATTGCATTGGGGGGAATAACCAGATTAACAGGAAGTGGATTATCTATTACACAATGGGAAGTGATTACGGGTACATTGCCTCCATTAAACGAAGCGGCATGGTTAGCAGAATTTGCTAAATACAAACAGACTCCACAGTTTCAGTTATTGAATTTTGAATTTCAATTAGCTGATTTCAAATTTATTTTTTTCTGGGAATGGTTTCATCGCTTATGGGCTAGGTTGATAGGATTGGTTTTTGCATTTGGATTTGTATGGTTCATTTTTAAGAAAGCGTTTAAAAAAGAGATGGTAGGATCTTTATTGGTCTTGTTTCTTTTAGGGGCTTTACAAGGATTAGTGGGTTGGATCATGGTTGCGAGTGGATTAACAGGCGATGCGGTTTATGTAAAGCCCACTCGGTTAGCACTGCATTTTATTTTGGCTTTGGGATTGTTGAGTTATACTTATTGGTTTGCATTAAAATTATTGGTGCCTACTAATCATTTGGTAGAAAATAAATTGTTGCGAAAGCAAAATCTACTGTTAATTGGGTTATTAATACTGCAATTAATATATGGGGCTTTAATGGCAGGACATAAAGCAGCCAATGTTGCTGCAACATGGCCTACTATTAATGGGGCATGGGTTCCAGATAATTTATTTAGTCATCAACCATTTTTATTAAATTTTATTGATAATACTACTCTGATACATTTTATACACAGAGGTTTGGCTTACTTGATTTTATTGTTAATGATATTATGGTCCGTTAAATTATTCAAAGCAGCAAAAACGCCTACTTTGCAAAGTGCTGCTAAGTTTCCATTATTATTCACATTGCTTCAAGTTGTATTAGGTATTGCTTCGGTTTTAACAAGTAGTACCATAGTGCCTGGTATTTGGGGAAGCTTTGAATGGATGGCGCAATTGCATCAACTCACTGGAATGTTGTTATTACTTTCATTAGTAACCATTTTATTTCTAGTTCGGCCTAAAATTTGCTAAATTTAAAAAGCAACAGAAAAACCATTATTGTGTTGCTTGCAAATTAAATGAAGCGATATCTGATTGGCATTTGGTATTCATTTCCAGTACAACTATTGCTGTTGCATTTTCGTCGGTACCAAATATTTTTATTCTTCTGGTATATTTTATTTGCAACAGTGGGAGGCAGCTTTATGAAAACATTTGGTGCCTATTCTTTATTTCTAGCACCTGAATATTTTGGTAATATTAGTCCTTTAAGTACAGCAATAGTAGGTGTAACGTCGGGGGTGTTTATAATGAGCTGGAACATCACCACTTTTATTTTACACAGCGGCCGTATTCAATTTTTGGCTACCACTGCGCAACCTTTTTTAAAATATTGTATTAACAATGCAATAATTCCATTTGCTTTTTTAATTTTTTATTTGGTTGAAGCCTATCAGTATACCATTAATCAGGAATTGTTTGCACTCTCCGATTTTATTGGCCTTGCATTTGGATATATAGGTGGATTTATACTTTCGATTGCTTTTGCATTCCTTTATTTTTTTGGTGCAGATAAAACCATTTACAGAACCATTTCTGTTACAATTACAGATGCCAACAAACAATACGATTTAATCCCAGAGAAACACAAAGAGCCCGACTTAAAACAAGATTTGCGAGTTGATTGGTTTTTTAGTGCAGCTTTTAAATTGCGGAAGCCTAGGAATATAAAACATTATAATCCTGAATTTTTAGATGCCGTTTTTAATCGACATCATTTTGCAGCCATTATTGCCATCATGATTGCATTTGTTTTTTTAATCATGGTTGGTTTTAGTTCTGACACCAAATTGTTTCAATTACCTGCAGCATCTAGCATAACATTATTATTTGCTATACTAATTGCCGCATCAGGTGCACTCACTTTGTTCTTACGCTCCTATACATTTGTTGCTGTAATTGCAGCTTATCTGGTAGCCAATATTTTATACCAATATGAAGTCATTGATCCAAGAAATAAGGCATACGGATTAGATTATGCAAAGGGTTCAGGAAGACCAGAGTATACTAGAGAAGCTATACAACAATTGGCAACAAAAGATTCGGTAGAAAAAGACAAAGCTGCTTTCTTGAAAATACTCAATAATTGGAAGGCACAACAAGGTCAAGAAAAACCTATCATGTATATCATTAACACAAGCGGTGGTGGAACAAGAAGTGCCACGTTTACAATGAATACCCTACAGTATTTGGATAGCTTGATGCAGGGGCACCTCATGAAAAAAACATTGTTAATTAATGGGGCTTCAGGTGGTATGTTGGGGGCTGTTTATTTTAGGGAATTGTACCATGAAAAAATAAAAGGGAATACAATCAATTTACAGGACAAACAATATGTAAACAATATTTCTAAAGATTTATTAAGCCCATTGTTTTCTTCTTTTTTAACCAGAGATATGTTGGGGCCTGCACAAAAATTCACAACCAATGGGTTTGAATATGTAAAAGATAGGGGCTACGCATTTGAAGAAAAACTAAAAGAGAATACTGGTGGAATCATGCATAAAAAAGTGAGTGATTATGAGCAGGCAGAAGCAACTGCTATCATTCCTTCAGTTTTCTTTAATTCAGTAATTACCCGTGATGGAAGAAAAATGATTATTGCTACTCGACCAGTTCGTTTTTTAATGCGACCAGTATTAGATTCTACCAATATTATGGCTTTTGATCCGGATGCGATTGACTTTAATAGTTTTCTGCATAATCAAAAAAGCAATGATATAAACTTATTGTCTGCGCTTAGAATGAATGCTACATTCCCCTATGTGTTGCCAAATGTGTGGCTACCAACCAATCCAGTTATTGATGTAATGGATGCAGGCCTTAGAGACAATTATGGCCAAGAATCTGCACTGAGATTCATTTCGGTATTTAAAGAATGGTTGCAAGAAAATACATCTAAAGTAGTGCTGATTCAGATTCGTGATAGAAGTTTAAGTGATTGGGATAAACCATTAGAAAGTAATTCTTTGATTGGTTTTTTGACAAAACCCTTTTTAATTTTACAGAACAACTGGTTTAAAATTCAGGACTACTATCAACACGATCAATTAGATTATTTGCATAAAGCATATGGAAATAATTTTTATCGTTTTTCTTTTCAATATATACCTTCTAAAAAAGAAGCCCCAGCTAGTTTAAGCTTTCACTTAACTGCGGCTGAAAAACGAGATATTGCTAATGCAGTAAATAATCCATTGAATCAGCAGGAGTTTGAAAGACTAAAACAATTACTTAAGTAGTTTATTTCCCTTTTGGCTTTATAAGTAAAAAAGCTTTTGGAATAATTTCTACTTGTAATTCTTCTACAGCATCTCTAGGCTCTCCATCAATATGTAATGGGGCTAGTTTTGGATTCCTAATAAGCAATGATGGTGTTTGAAAATAAAGAATATTCTTAGTGCTCATATCTTCTACCAGTTGTTGCACTTTATTATTTCCACGCATTTGTCTTAATATAGCAAAAGGCAATTTTGCCTTATTCATTTTCTGCACTATCACTATATCTAATAACCCATCCGATAAACTAGCTTGTGGTGCTATGATGGCATTATTTCCAAATTGATTGCTATTGGCTATACTGATAAAAAAGGCATCTGTAAAAAAAGAAAAGTTATCCAATACTATTTCAAATTGATATGGATTGGCTTTGAAAAATTGAATGATGCTTTGTTGTGTATATGTGAATAAACCTCTTGAAGATTTTTGTGCAAAATCGTGAGCTACTTGAGCATCAAATCCCATTCCACTCAGCATACAAGCATAAGCCCCATTTACGGTGAAAGCATCAACTGCTTCTGCATGACCATTAAATATTAGCTCAATGGCAGCTTTCATGCTGGTAGGAATACCAGCCGCACGGGCAAGGCCATTGCCAGATCCTACAGGTATAATTCCAAAATGAACGCCTGTATTTCTTAATTCACCAGTAACTTGATTTACCGTACCATCTCCACCCAAAATCACTACATCGGTAAAATGTTCTTTTACAATATGTTCCCTTAAGAACTCGTAGTCCCCAGCAGCATTGGTATGAAATACCCTGAATTCAATACCTTTTGCAGCAGTTACTTTTTCAACCAGTTCTCTGATTTTATCTTTTTTTGAAGTACCAGAAATTGGGTTGATTAAATAGATTATTTTTCTTGTCATGGAATTCGTTCCTCGGTATTACTACCATTTCATTAATGCACTAGCCCAAGTAAACCCGCTACCAAAAGCAGCCAAGCAAACTAAGTCTCCTTCTTTGATCATTCCTTTTTCCCAAGCTTCACAAAGTGCTATCGGAATAGATGCCGCTGTTGTGTTACCATAGTTCATAATATTATTATACACTTGGTGGTCTTGTAATTTTAATTTCTGTTGTACAAACTGACTGATGCGCAAATTAGCTTGGTGTGGAATCAGCATATTAATATCAGTAGATTGGTATCCGTTCTTAGCCAATGATTCCATAATCACTTCAGGAGATTTCACTACTGCTTTTTTAAATACAGCAGGACCATCCATATATGGAAAGTTTTGTGCGTTGTCAATCATTTGATGGCTCATAAACATTTGAGAAATTTCCGCGTCGTCAAAACTAGCGTAGTCTTTGGTACCCCAGTGATTGGCATGTGAGCCAGGATTATACATCGCTAAAATTTCTGCAGATTCACCATCACTATGCAAATGCGTACTTAATATACCTTGTCCTTCCTTCTCTGTTGGTTGTAATACTACTGCACCTGCGCCATCTCCAAAAATCACCGAAACGTTTCTTCCACGTGTTGAAAAATCTAAACCAAAGGAATGCTTTTCGCTACCAATCACCAGTATATTCTTATACATACCAGTTTTAATAAATTGATCAGCAACACTCAAAGCATAAACAAATCCACTGCATTGGTTTCTTACATCTAATGCACCTATTTCTTTCATTTTCATCGCTCTTTGCACTAATACCCCACAGCCTGGAAAATAATAGTCAGGCGAAAGGGTAGCAAAAATGATAAAGTCTATGTCTTGTGCTGTGACTCCCGCTCTTTCAATTGCTATTTTAGCAGCTTCAACCCCCATGGTAGTGGTAGTTTCTTCTGTTCTATGTGCGTACCTACGTTCTTTAATGCCAGTTCTTTCTTGGATCCATTCATCGTTGGTTTCCATGTATTTAGTCAAATCATTATTGGTAACTACATTAGAGGGTACGTACATGCCGATTCCGGCAATTTTACTCAATGGCATATGCAAGCAAATTTGAGGGTTAAAGTTAATGAATCTTTACGGTAGGTCTGTGAAGGATCAGTTAATGCTGTTGTTTGGTTTTAACTGAAGCACGCTTTCTAGAAATTGAGCTGTTTCTTTTTGTACCGAAATGATATCTTTTGATTGAATAGGAGAAGCCATCACATGATTGCCTGAGTTAGGAATTGGAATCATTTTTTTTCTTGCTACTTCAGTGCTCACTTGCAAAAACATTGCTTTCATTGCAGCCACACTTACTACTGGGTCTTGCTCTTTTTCATTTTTATAATAATACAACACTAGTAATGGTTGTTTCACATTAGCAAAATTCTCTTTGGTCATAGTGGTCTCTAATAATTCTTCTAATTGCACCGTTGCTTCTAATCTATATTTTGTGTTCCAGTATTGTTGGTATAATGGGTGATCCTTTTGTACGCCCATATAATTTGAGCCTTTAACTAATCTCGCAATTTGTAATCCCCAAGGGTTATTTAATAACCAAGCATTGGGATCTTTAATAGCAATATTGGGAGAGTATAAAACCAAACCTGCAATTTCTGGATACATGGCAGCCAACTGCAACGCCAATGTACCACCTGTAGAAGTACCCATCAAAATGACTTTTTCACCTAATTGTTTGCCAATGGCATAAGCTTCTTTTGCAGACTCAAATAAACTTTCAGCCGTCATATTAATTAATGCATCTGTGGTATCAATACCGTGTTCAGACAATCGGGCCAAATACAAGTTGCAACCAAATTGCTTAGCTATATTTTGGTGTACTGGATTGCCCTCTTCTTGACTGGCACTAAATCCATGCAAATAAACAATGGCGTAAGGTGTTTTTTGTTTTACACTATCGTTGGCCCATACAATTCTTGCTTCATTGTTGGGTCGAGTAGTATGTTTTTTTTCATTGGAGTGGATGGTAGCTTCTAACTCAGCAGGGTTGCTGGGAAAAGTCGGAAGGGTTGCAGTATAGATTGGAGTGGAAGGATTGGGTCCAACAATGTATACAATGCTTAACAACAATACAATTCCTAAAAACCATTTCATTATGCGCATAAACTATAATTAATCATTTTTAAAATACCATGCCCAAGCCATTAAAATTGGATGTAAAACTAATAGCCTGACCCATCCAATCATTGGGGTCATTTGAAAAGTACTTATTTTAAAGTTTCCCAATTGAATCATATAAATATGAGCAGGAATAAATGCAATCAGCATGGCAATAATGCCATAAACAGCCCAATTTCTGGTAGCAGAAAAGCATAAACCAATGGCCAAGACTAATTCAGCAATACCTGCCAATATATTTAAAGTGGGGGCCCATTTGGCTAGATAAGGGGGAAATAATGGGGTGTAAAAGCCTGGATTAATAAAATGATAGCTCCCCGCGAAGAGGTAAAACACCACCATTACAATCAATAAAATCAATTTCATTGGCTTATCGTTCAAATAAAATTAGGGTTTATTATGCATCCCCCATTCTATAGTTAACAGAATAATGACCCTTATTTACTTGCTCCCCCACGTTAAAGCCGTACCTTTGCCGCTCAAATAAACAGTATGAATCATCTAATTGATTGATACTGAGTCAAATACACAAAAATGGAAATAAGAAACATTGCCATCATCGCACACGTTGACCATGGCAAAACAACTTTAGTAGACCGAATTTTAGGTGCCACTAAGGTATTTAGAGACAACCAGGATGCTGGTGAGTTAATCATGGACAGCAACGATTTAGAAAGAGAGCGTGGAATCACCATCTTTAGTAAAAACGCTGCCGTTACCTATAAAGACTATAAAATCAATGTAATTGATACTCCAGGCCACAGTGATTTTGGTGGTGAAGTAGAGCGCGTATTGAAAATGGCCGATGGGGTTATTTTGTTGGTGGATGCTTTTGAAGGACCAATGCCTCAAACTCGTTTTGTAT
>Ga0207952_1000363_pt1 | contig 40402 bp, 43 predicted proteins | sample SubbioR12Aug_8Ca_FD_184831 | JGI IMG/M metagenome (GOLD analysis project Ga0207952, IMG submission 184831) | Serpentinite rock and fluid subsurface biosphere microbial communities from McLaughlin Reserve, California, USA - CR12Aug_8Ca (SPAdes) | ecosystem: Environmental > Terrestrial > Deep... | reverse complement strand
GTGATTTTAGCCGGAAATAGGGCAAAATCAGATTCTGAACAACACATCTTAGTGCCGCGAAATAATTATAACGTATTGAATAACATGGGGTTAATAGATTTCCGTTCAGGCACTAATTATCCAGCCAAAAGGACAGCCATTTCATCGGCGGCGGCCACCAATGCATCTATCATTTCCTCGCCCTTGGCGACATGTCCCGCATTGGGCAGCACCCTAAAACCGGCTTTCGGCAGCGCTTGATGCAAGCGCCACCCCGCTTCCAACGGGCAGGTTAAATCATTTTGGCCGTGGATAATGATAGTAGGAATATCCTGCAACAGCACGCAATTTTGCAGAACTTGATTCTCGGCAACGAAATAATTATTCCGCGCGTAATGCAGTTCCATCCGCACCTGCTTGACCGCCTGAATATCCGGCGGCGCGTCGATAAGTGCAAATTCCGCCCCCAATGCCACCTGACCGCCCCAATATTGCCAGTGCAACGCCGCCCGTTCGGCAGCTGCGGAGTCGCTGCCGAACGCGGCCTCGCACAGCCTTGCCAGTACTTCATCGCCGGATACCGCCCCCACGGCATCCAGCATATCCTGCCAGCGTTGCGGATAAATACGATTGACGCCATCCTGCAGAAACCAATGCATATCCGTCTGGCGCGCCAGGAACACCCCGCGCAAAACCATCCCCAGGACGTGTCGGGGAAATTGCTGCGCATACAGCAATGCCAACGTCGCCCCCCAGGAACCACCGAACAGCAGCCACCGCTCGATGCGCAGCCTGATTCTGACGCGCTCCATGTCTTCTATTAGGTTTTGCGTGGTATTTCCTTCCAACTCGCCAAAAGGCAACGACCGCCCGCACCCGCGCTGATCCAGCAAAATAATGCAATAAAGCTCGGGATTGAAAAAACGCCGGTGGTCCGGCTTGGTGCCTGAGCACGGCCCGCCGTGCAGGAAAATCACCGGAATGCCTACAGGATTACCCGATTGCTCGACGTACACTTGATGCATGCTGCCGGTTTCCAGAAAAAACGTGTGAAATGGAAAAATTTCCGGGTAAAGCACTTTCAAATCTCACCACCCAACAAGCGTTCCAATAGCAAATCCTCAAGGTTCCGACGCGCATCCAGCACCGCTAACACACGCACGTCATTTTCATTAATTTTGTAGACGATTCGCCAATGGGAAATCAGCAACCCCCTAAACTGGAACACCCCTTGAGCCTGTAATTCCGGCACCATTCGCCCTCTTTCCGCCAGCAGTTCCAGCTGAAACGCCTTGGCTTTAATCTCACCCAGCAGCGAAGCGGCGGCACTGGGGCTGCGACTTTTTAGGTATATCACCAGCTGTCGCAGATCGTTTCGAGCAGTTTTAGTCCACTGAACCCGACGCAATTGGGTCATTACTCAGCCAGCAACTCATCCATTTCGCGAAACACATCCTGCTGTTCCAGCAGATCGCCATTACGAATATCCTCTTCGCTTTGCGCCAGCAACTTCAGCAAACTCAAGGCATTGCGCATATTCTCATAGCTTTCGGCATCTTGCAAAACCCCTCGCGGCTCGCCGTTTTGGGTAATAACGATAGGCCTATGGGTTTGATTTATTTGTTGTAAAAGTTCCGCCGAATGAGCCTTTAAATAACTCACCGGCTTAATATCAGTTACTAGATTCATTGAAAACCCCTCATATCACCAAATTTAGTACCGAGTATAGCACCACTAATGAAGCGTAGACATAAAAAAAGGGAAGGCTTTCGCCTTCCCTTTTCGCCCGACTTAAGTAAGTAACAAATTAGAATTTGAAACCTACGTAACCGCCGGCAGTGAAACCATTGTTAGGTGTACCGTCGATTTTGCTGGTCATGTAGTGGTAGCGAGTATCCGCACCGATTACGATACCTCTGAACAAGTCGTATTCAGCACCGGCACCGAAGTTCATGCCGGCGTTCAACACGGAAACCGCGTTGGATGGAACGCCCAGGATGTTAACATCCAAACCTACTGGAATGATCCAAGGACGGAATTTGCTACCGTGCATGAATTTGATTTTTGGAGATGCGTTGATTCTCAGACGGGCATCGGTTGATGTGCCATTGCGCCCGTTGAGGTTAACTTGCGTCTCGCCTACGCCATTGCCATCAGCATCCGCCAGGGCATACAACGTACCATTGGTCAATGTATTAGCACCGGTACCGTATTGAGCATACTCGAAACCAAACTCAATCATGAACGATGTATCATCCATCAAACCGAATAAGTCGTTGTTGACGTTGAAATCGAACGCGCCACCAAAATAGTAACCGTCGGGGTTAGTGTTATTGGACAGCAAGCCGCCATCAGTCAAAGGGTTACCAGTAGAGCGTGCGTGGTCAAGCGCACTCCAACCACCACGCACCGCAACCAAGTTGTCTTTGGACGTTGACGCCGCGGGCGCGGATTTCATGGAAGCCATCCAATGATCCAGCTCTTGCACTTTGGCCGATTCGGTTGAAGTTTGCGCGGAAGCCGATTTAACCCGACCTAATTCCGCTTGCATGGCAGCCATTTGATCGGCCATTTGTTGCATTTGTGATTCCAAAGCCTCGGCTTTTCTGGCCGCCGCATCGGCAACGCGTTCGGCTTTGTTGTCCGCCGCTTGTACAGGGGCAACCATGGCCATGGATAATGTCGCTGCGGCGATGCCCAGCGCTAATTGGGTTTTATTTAAAGTCATTGCTGTCCCCCCAAGGGTTTATTGTTGTTAGCCAGTCTGCTTTTTGCTTAATTGCAACACAGGATTTTTCTACGTAGGCAATAATAGCAGCTGTTTCGCATCCTTACAAGTTTTAGTCTTATTTTTTTTATCGAAAAAAGTTAATATATATCAATATAATACAAATTTAGCGTAAAGTAATTTCATTGATTGTTAAAAAAAAACAACATTTAGTTTAAAATTTGCACAAGCAAAATGCGCCGATCTCTGCCGCACCAAAACAACGCAAAACCCGGCCGCGATAACCGATTTTGAGCAGACATTCCGGCCGGTAAACGGCAAATGTCGACTTTTCGTGTTAAGTTGTTCCCACCCAAACAGTCCGTTTTCACATGACCCACGACACAGACATTCTGATCATAGGCGGCGGCATCAGCGGTTTATTAACCGCCCGCGAATTGCAATTGGCGGGCCGCAACATCACCGTTATCGACAAATCGAACCTTGGACAGGAAGCCTCCTGGGCCGGCGGCGGCATCTTGCTGCCCATTTACCCCTGGCGGCAGGCCGGCGCGATTTCCGATCTAGTTGTCGCCAGCCTGCAAAGCTATCCCGGCCTGAGCCGGGAATTGCTCGACACCACCGGCATCGACCCGGAATGGACCCCTTGCGGCATGCTGATCTGCAAAAACCCGGACTACGATTTAGCCATACAATGGTGCAATACCCGCCGCATTTCTTATCAAGATCCACCGGACGCATTACTGGAACACATCGATACCCTCTGCGACCGGCCTTTATGGCTGCCCGGTATTGCGCAGGCGCGCAATCCTCGCTTGCTAAAATCGTTAAAAGCCTATTTACTGCAAAACGGTGTGCGTTTTATCGAAAACACCGGAATCGCCGGCGTTGAAATTGAGAATAGGCGCTTACAAACGATCCATACCTTTGAACAAAGCTTTAGCCCGAACCAAGCCATCATCTGCGCGGGCGCCTGGAGCGCGGATTTCCTGAACCGCTGGCTGCCGCAAGCTTCGATCAGCTTGCAGATCCAACCGGTGCGCGGACAAATGCTGCTGTTTGACGCCCAACCCGACACGCTGAAGCACATGATTTTGGACGGCGACCATTATTTGATTCCGCGCCGCGACGGCAAGATTTTGGCCGGCAGCACCGTGGAACAAGCCGGGTTTACCAAAATCACCACCGCGGAAGCCGGAGAACAACTATACAACTTTGCCATAGGCCTAATGCCGGAACTGAAAAAACACCCGGTCTGCGCGCATTGGGCAGGCCTGCGGCCCGGCACTCCAAAAGGCATACCTTATATCGGTTTTCACCCCGATGTAGACAACCTCAGCGTCAACGCCGGCCATTTTCGCAACGGCTTGGTCATGGGGCCGGCATCCGCCCGCTTGTTGGCCGATCTGATTCTACAAAGACAGCCCAGCCTCGACCCCGCGCCTTACGCCTTGAACCGCGGCTAGTTTTGTTTACTTCCGAACCGCCATATCGGGTTACACTTTTCGCTAACCCGACCTATACATTCTAAAAAACACCATGAATCTTTATCCTTTATTACGCCGCGTATTATTTAGCCTGGATCCGGAAACCGCCCATCATGTCACGTTGAAATTATTGAAACTGACCGAACAAGCCGGCCTATCAAGCTTGAGCAGGGCGCAATCGACCGATAAACCGGTCACGGTGATGGGACTGGAATTTAAAAATCCTCTCGGTTTAGCCGCCGGTCTGGATAAAAACGGCGACTACATCGACGCATTGGCCGCGCTGGGCTTCGGTTTTATTGAGATAGGCACGGTAACGCCGCGGCCGCAACCCGGCAATCCCAAACCGCGCCTGTTCCGGTTGCCGGAACACCAAGCCATCATCAACCGGATGGGTTTTAATAATTTCGGTATCGATCATTTATTGCAACAGGTCGCCCAATGCCGGTATCGCGGCATATTGGGAATCAATATCGGCAAAAACGCCGACACGCCGATAGAACAAGCCACCGAAGATTATTTGATCGGTTTGCGCAAAAGCTATTTGCCCGCCAGCTATATCACCATCAACATTTCCTCGCCCAACACCAAGAATTTGCGCCAATTGCAACAGGGCGACGAAATCAAGCAGTTGTTGGCTGCATTGAAACAGGAACAACTCAAATTACAGGCCGAGCATGGCAAATACACCCCGCTGGCGGTCAAGATTGCCCCCGATTTAACCGACGAGGACATCCGGCGTATTGCGGATTTGCTGCTGGAATTTGGCATCGACGGTGTCATCGCCACCAATACCACCATCGCCCGCGACAAAGTGCAAGGCCACCCTCTTTGCAATGAAACCGGCGGCCTCAGCGGCGCACCGGTCAAAGACAGCTCGACAGCCGTCGTCAAAGGTTTGGCGGCGGCGTTAAACGGCAAATTGCCGATTATTGCGGCGGGGGGTATCTTGAGCGGCAGCGATGCGCGGGAAAAAATCCAAGCCGGCGCCAGCTTGGTACAGGTTTACAGCGGCCTGATTTATAAGGGTCCGCAACTGCTGGAAGATATTTTACAAAACCTTTAAGGCTCGGCCTGTTTCCAACCCTTTTGCAATAAGCCGCTCTGATAGTATTTGAGCAAATCGATTCCGCACTCATCAGGGCGCAACACCGTGGAAATCTTTAACGGCTGACCAGCGAAATTCGAACCGGCTAAGGCCAAATCCACCACGAACTCCAGGCAAGGCTGTTTTTGCGAGTCGCGCAACATCAAAATCTTCGGCTTGAGTTTTGCTTTTGGGTTAACCTCGATCACCATGGCTATTTCGCCGCTATTCAGTTCCACCAAACTTCCGGCCGGGTAAATCCCCAGACATTCGATAAATTTCATGGTCAGCCCTGGATCGAGGTGGCCGTCGGAAGAAGACTCGGTAAGAACTTTAATTGAATCGAGATGCGACCTGCCTTTTTTATAGACCCTATCACTACTGACCGCATCATACATATCGGCAATAGCCACGATACGCGTATACGGAGTAATTTGCTCGGCCTTTAATTGCCGAGGATACCCCTTGCCGTCCAGGCGCTCGTGATGGGTAAACGCCACGTCCACCGCGCCCGGATACATGCCATGAGTTGCCAGCAAAATTTTCCAGCCCTTGGCGGCATGCGTTTGCATCACGGCTAACTCTTCCGGCGTCAGACGCCCCGGTTTGTTTAAGACTTCTAGCGGCACTTGCATCTTGCCCATGTCATGCATCATCCCGCACAAACCGACATGATTCAGCTCCTCGACCGGCAGATTAATTTGCCGTCCCAACGCAATCGAGAAAATGCACACATTCATACTATGCTGAGCGGTATATTCGTCGCGATTTTTCAGTTGCGTCATCAACATCAGCGCATCGGGCGCGTTCAACACGCTATCGACACAGTAGGCCACGGCTTTTTTGGCGGCCAAGGCATTGATGGGGCGACCGAATTTAACCTCTTCCATGAAGCTTTTGACCAAGCCGCTGGTTTTTTGGTAGATGACTTCGGCCTTGCTAATTTCCCGCCGAAAAGACGAGCTCTTGGCGGGCGGCTGGACCTTTTCCAGAAAGTCGGGCGTGTAGCCCGTGCTACGGGCCACATATTGCGGTACCTTGGTCTGTTTTGTAGTGTCGACAAAAACAAAATCGCACTGTTTTTGTACCGCATCGATATCGGCTTGGTTTTTTAATTCAAAGCCCTGAAATCGGAAATTGGTTTCCAGCCAAGGCCTATCCAATTTGGACACAAACATGCCGATTTTCAGATCCTTGACCTCGATCCGAACTTCTTCGAGCGAATCTATCAATAAGTCGTTGATCTTGTTTTGCATGGTTGCGCGTGTCCGCTGCTAGCCTCAAACCGTCCGATTAGACTTCAATCCAACAAAAAATTTCAATGACTTGAAAATGCGCTCGATTTATTCGCCCGCTATCGCCATCTGCTCCAATAAAATGGATCCCACCCGAATATTGCCGCGCAAATCCACATCGTTGCCTATCGCCACGATATTACGCAACATGGATTTCAGGTTGCCGGCGATGGTGATCTCCTGCACCGGATATTGAATCATGCCGTTTTCCACCCAAAAGCCGGAGGCGCCGCGCGAATAGTCGCCGGTCACCCGATTGACGCCCTGTCCCATCAATTCGGTAACCAGCAAACCGGTGTCCAATAGTTTCAGCGTGCCGGCAAAATCCTGTTCGCCCGGCTCGACAATCAAGTTATGCACCCCGCCGGCATTACCGGTGGTTTGCATGCCCAATTTACGGGCGGAATAGGTGCTGAGTATGTAGCTGCGCAAAATGCCGTCGCTGACGATATCCCGCGCCCTTGTCGCCACCCCTTCCGCATCGTAACTGGCGCTGCCCATGCCGCCGACCAATAACGGCTGTTCGTGGATACGGACAAAATCCGGCAGAATTTGCGTATCCAGACTATCGAGCAAAAACGACGATTTGCGGTACAAACTGCTGCCGCTGATGGCTCCCAGCAAAGAACCGATCAAACCGGAGGCCATTTCCGGCGCAAACAGCACCGGACATTGCCGGGTACTGAGACTGCGGGCATTCAGCCGGGCCACGGTGCGTTGCGCGGCTTTTTCGCCGACGAAGCGCGCGGTTTCCAGCAAGGCCGGATTCCGCGCCACGCTGTACCAATAATCGCGCTGCATGCTGTCGCCGCTGCCGGCCAACACCGAACAGCTGATGGAATGGCGGCTGGATTGATAACCCTGCAAAAACCCCAATGAATTGCCGAATACCCGGGTGCCTTGGTGGCTGTTGACGGTGGCGCCCTCGGAATTGCTGATGGCTTTGTCGAAATGGCGGGCGGCATTTTCGCATTCGACGGCCAGCGTAATGGCCGTTTCGGCATTGATGTCCCACGGATGATTTAAGTCCAAATCGGGAAACTCGGTCGCCAACAACGCCGGGTCCGGCAAGCCGGCATATTCGTCCTCGCTGGCGTAACGGGCGATGCTACAGGCCGCCTTGACCGTTTCCCTTAACGAGTCGGCCGAAACGTCGTTAGTGCTGGCCGAGCCTTTTTGCCGGCCGAAATACACCGTCACGCCTATACCTTGATCGCAGTGATATTCTATGGTTTCCACATCCCCCAAGCGGGCCGATACCGATAAACCGTTGTCGACGCTGAAAGCCGCCTCCGCGGCAGTGGCTCCTTGCTGTTTCGCCTCGTCCAGCAATTGCCGGACCACATGTTTTAAACGCTGGATTTCATCCTGATTTTGCACAATTTTTCTCTTAAACTCGATTACAGACTGGTACCGCCAACGGTCATGCCGTCGATTTTCAGGGTCGGCTGGCCGACACCGACCGGCACGCTCTGTCCTTCTTTGCCGCAGGTGCCGACGCCGCTGTCCAGCTGCATGTCGTTACCGACCATGGAGACTTTGGTCAACACGTCCGGGCCGTTGCCGATCAGCGTGGCGCCTTTGACGGGACGGGTGATTTTGCCGTTTTCGATCAAATACGCCTCGCTGGCGGAAAACACGAATTTCCCGGAAGTGATATCCACTTGGCCGCCGCCGAAATTGCGGGCGAACAAGCCTTTTTTGACCGAGCGGATAATCTCTTCCGGATCGCTTTGCCCCGGCAACATATAGGTATTGGTCATGCGCGGCATCGGCAAATGCGCGTAAGACTCGCGGCGGCCGTTACCGGTGGGCTTGACGCCCATCAGGCGGGCGTTTAACTTGTCCTGCATATAGCCTTTTAAAATACCGTTTTCTATCAGCACGGTATTTTCGGTGGGCGTGCCTTCGTCGTCTATGCTCAAGGAGCCGCGCCGGCCCGGCAAGGTACCGTCGTCGACCACCGTGCATAGATCGGACGCCACCCGCTCGCCGACCCGGCCGCTAAATGCCGAGGTGCCTTTACGGTTGAAGTCGCCTTCCAGGCCGTGGCCGATGGCTTCGTGCAATAAAATACCCGGCCAGCCCGGACCCAGCACCACCGTCATATTGCCGGCCGGCGCTTCTTCGGCTTGCAGATTGACTTGCGCCTGCCGCACCGCTTCGCGGGCAAAATCCATGGCCCGGTCGCCTTCCAGGAAGTAACTGTAATCGCTGCGTCCGCCGCCGCCCATGCTGCCTTGTTCGCGGCGGCCGTTTTCCACCATGATGACGCTGACATTCATGCGCACCAACGGCCGCACATCGGCTATCAACGAACCGTCTTGATTGGCGACCAGCACATTGTCGTAAGCCGCCACCAAGCTGACCATGACTTCCTCAATGCGGCTGTCCAGTTTGCGGGTTTCCGCATCCACCCGCTTCAACAGGTCGATTTTGTCCTGGTCGGCCAAGGAACTCAACGGGTTCAGCGGCCGGTAAAGCTGCGGCCAGCTATCGGCGGTTTGAATCCTATGCTGGGCCTGCTGGCCTTGCCTGACGATGGCTTTGACGTTGTTGGCGGCTTCCAGCAGAATCGGCAATTCGATGCGGTCGCTATAGGCAAAGCCGGTTTTGTCGCCGCTGACCACCCGCACGCCGGCGCCATGTTCGATGGAATGCGTGCCTTCCTTGACGATACCGCCCTCCAAGGACCAGGATTCGAAATGGCTGGATTGAAAGTAAATATCGGCCGCATCGACGGGTACGCTGAGCAATGTCGACATGACCCGGTCTACATCCCGGGGTAGCAGACTGTTGGCGGCAAGAATGGATTGTTTGACTTGTTCGGTTAAAGGCATGATGGCTCTAAAAATGAGTTAAACGGGGACGGCTTACATCACAAAAAACGAAGCCAGATAGGCAACGCCCAGCGCCGTGGCAACCAAGGCCACTTTGTAAGGTAAGGTCAATGTAAGCCAATAGAGTTCCCATTCGGTTTTCCGGCGCACCCAGATTTCCAGTAAGCGCCGCTTAAAATACCGGTAAAGGCGCGGCAAGGCTTTCCATAATTGATAAAAAACCAAGCCGCCGATCAGCAGCAAAATATAAAACGTGGCAATTTGGCTGGCGTGATGCTCGGTATGAAACAGATGCTCTATCAGGTGTTCGATACCTAGTTCGAACCACTCGAACGACTCAAATAACAATTCGAAGAAAAAATGCGCGATTTCAGTCAACAGCTCCAATGTCAGGTCATAAAAGACCAATGACAAGGTCAGCAACGCTACAAAAATCAAATCAAAATGTTTTTTAATCATGCCCCTGTCCGCGACATCACGATTTAAACCGTTTCAGGTACCAACCATTCCGCTTTCCAAGTCCCCTGCCCATCCGTCAACACCCGGTTCAACCACGGCAATACGATCTCGGCTTGCGTTTGCAATTGCCAGGGCGGATTGATGAACAGCATACCAGAACCGGTCATGCCTCGCAGCGCGCCGTCCGCAGCCACACAATGCTCTATGCGTAATTGCTTGGGGATGCCGGTCGCCTGCAGGCGTTGCAACATTCTTTCCGTGACATTGCGGTCTATGATGGGATACCACAAAGCATAAACGCCGGTGGCGAAATGCTTATACGCGCCTTGCAAAGCCTCCACCACCCGGTTGTAATCGGATTTCACTTCGTAACTGGGATCGATCAGGACCAAACCGCGTTTTTGAATCGGCGGCAGTTTCTTGCTCAGCCGTTCCAGACCGTCTTCCTTGGCCACGCTGACTTGTTTATCGCCGGCGAATAATTGCTGCAGACTTTCGTAGTCGCTGCCGTGCAACTCCGACAATTGCAATCTATCGTGAGACCGGACCAAGCGCCGCACCAATTGCGGCGAGCCGGGATAACGCACCAGTTGTTTGCCGGTATTCTCGGCCCGTACCGCCGCCAGATAGTCCCTGATTTCCTCGGGTGGTTGCGCGGCTGCCCAGATGCGGCCTATGCCTTGTTGGTATTCTCCGGTTTTTTGGGCGAATTCCGATTTAAACGAATATTTGCCGGCGCCGGCGTGGGTGTCGATATATACAAACGGCTTGTCTTTTTGTTTTAAGGCGTTGATCGCCAATGTCAGCAGACTGTGCTTTAACACGTCCGCAAAATTGCCGGCGTGGAAGCCGTGGCGATAACTCAACATAGTGATATTCCGTTTTTCGTTGGCAAGATCAGGCCCATTTCGATCTGAACATAAAATAAACCGCCCCCAGCAGGCAGACCCCAGCCCACAGGTAGTCCAATTTTAAAGGCTCTTTCAGGTAATACACCGAAAACGGCACAAACACGCTGAGCGCAATCGCTTCCTGCATGATTTTCAATTGGCTGACATTCAAGGCGGTGTGGCCGATACGATTGGCCGGCACCTGCAATAGATACTCAAAAAAAGCCAGTCCCCAACTTAATAAGGCCGCCAGCATCCAGTGCTTGTGATTGAGTTCTTTCAAATGGGCATACCAGGCGAAGGTCATGAATACGTTACTGCAAATCAGCAAGCTAATCGAAATTAAAACCGGCGACATAAATGGGTTAAGAGGGGAGAAGTGTGTATTGTTGTTTAAAGCTATTGACAGCTTGGCTGCGCAGTTTTTGAATAGCCGCGCCGATTTGCGCACCTCGCAAATTGTCTTGTAAAACCTGCCGGGTATCGACCGCTAACGCGGTTTGCGCGGCTTTTTTAATGTATTCGGCCTGAGGATATTCGGCCTCCTCGAACCCCGTGCGGCCGCGCGCATCGGCTTCGCAGGCCGCTAAAAAATCCTGTAACTGCTCTGCGGATTTGAAGGCGCCCACGGCTTGCAGCATGTCGACCAAGGTATCGCCGCGCAATTCGCTCGCCCGGTGGCAATGGGTGTGATATTCCATCACCTGCGCGCACAGCGTTTTATAGGCTTTCGGCACCCGCAGACGCCGGCAAAAACCCTCCAGTACCGGCAAACCCTTGCGTTCGTGGCCGTGGTGGCTGGGCCATTTTTGCGGATCGGTCAACGCTTTACCCAAATCGTGCAACAGGGCAGCCAAGCGAACCTCGGGCTTGTTGGACAACTTGGCGGCCAGCGCAAGCGACATCAGGCTATGCACCCCCGTGTCGATTTCCGGGTGATATTTGGCGGGTTGCGGCACACCGAATAGCGCCTGAATCTCCGGAAAGATCGCCGCCAAGGCACTGCAGTCTTTTAAGGTTTGAAAAAAGGCGGCGGGCGTGGTTTCTGATAAGGCTTTATTCAACTCGGCCCAGACCCGTTCGGCAACCAAGTGGTCTGCTTCGCCGCTATTCACCATGGCCTGCATGAGTTGCCGGGTTTCTGCCGCCACTTTAAAGCCCAAATGGGCGTAACGGGCGGCGAAACGAGCCACGCGCAGAATGCGCACCGGATCTTCGCTAAAGGCGGGGGAGACGTGCCGTAGAATCCGGTTTTGCAAATCCCGCTGTCCTTGAAACGGATCGACCAGTACGCCGTCTTCGCCTATCGCCATCGCGTTAATGGTCAGATCTCGGCGCAGCAAGTCCTCTTCCAGGGTTACCCGCGGATTGGCATCCACGTCAAAACCTTTATATCCCGGCGCGGTTTTGCGCTCGGTACGGGCCAATGCGTATTCTTCGTGGGTTTGCGGGTGCAGAAACACAGGAAAATCCTTTCCGACCGGCTTATAGCCTTGTTCCAGCATGATCTCGGGGGTTGCCCCCACTACCAGCCAATCGCGTTCCGATACCGGGTAATCCAGTAAACGATCCCGTACCGCACCGCCGACTAGATAAATTTTCATTAAACCTGACTCGCCTGTTTGATGGATTTAAGCGCACAGTATAAATGAGTCGGTATCATAGTGCTTTGCTTATTCGGACGCCGCGGCCATTATGATAGAGATTTTTTTAGCCAGTCTATTGCTGGGTTCGCTGGCAGGCCTCAGCGCCGGTTTATTCGGCATTGGCGGCGGCGTATTGGTGGTGCCTTTTTTGAGCTGGCTGTTCAGGGCCCACCAGTTCGAAACCGAGCAAATCATGTTGATGGCGGTCGCCACGGCCTTGGCTTCCGCTTTATTCACCTCCGCGGCTTCGGTACGCACCCATTTCAGGCTGGGCAATATCGTCTGGCCCAGGGTTTTGCGCTTGGCGCCTACCCTGTTCGCGGGCGCCGCCGGCGGCGCCGCGCTGGCCGAATACATTAGCGCCGGCGTGCTTCGCAACCTGTTTATCGCTTATCTTCTATACACCAGCTTTCAGATGGCGCGGCCGAAAAAAACCGCGCCCACGCCCGGCAAATTGCCCGGCGGTTTCGATTACCCCATGGGGCTATTCATTGGCGGCCTATCGGCTATTTTAGGCATAGGCGGCGGCTCCATGAACGTCCCCTACTTGGCACACGCCGGCTTGCCGATGAAAAATGCAGTCGCCACTTCGTCCGCTTGCGCCTTACCGATCGCTTTTTCCGCGGCCGCCAGCTATATTCTGCTGGGTTGGCAAAACCTTTCCCTGCCGCCGGACAGCATCGGTTATGTCTATCTGCCGGCTTTTTGGGGTATAACCGTGACAGGCGTTTTCACCGCGCCGATAGGCGCCAGACTGGCCCACCGCCTGCCCGCCCGGCAACTTAAACGCTACTTTGCGGCCGTTTTGCTGTTGATTGCCTTAAAAATGCTTGGCTAACCGGGGAACTTATATTGCCCTAAATAGCTCTTAATTTCGCTGTACAACCCTTGATTGCCTTGTTGCACGAAAAAAAACTTCATCGTATACTTCGGCGCAGCTTTCTTGATCAAGCTAGCTCACAACAACAAAACCTCTGGAGGGTATTACAAATGAAATGGGAAACACCTGCTTATAACGACATGCGTTTTGGTTTTGAAGTAACCATGTACATTTACAACCGTTAATCCTGACGGTTGACCATGAAAAAGGGGCATTTTCCTGCCCCTTTTTTTTGCCCGCGGTTTTTTAATCCCGTATCATTGTTCACACTTACCCAATCAAAACAACTATGAAGATCAGAGTTCTCGGCGCCGGCGCCGGCGGCGGCTTCCCGCAATGGAACTGCAATTGCGACAACTGCAAGGGACTGCGTAGCGGCCAACTCAACGGCAAGGCCCGTACCCAATCGTCGATCGCGATCAGCACCGACAACCGCAACTGGCTGCTGTTCAACGCCTCGCCGGACATTCGCGCCCAACTTGAAGCCTTTCCGGCCATCCAGCCCAAGCAAGGCATCCGCGACACCGGCATCAAGGCCGTGCTGTTGATAGACAGCCAAATCGACCATACTACCGGCATGCTGATGCTGCGCGAAGGCAAACCGTTAAACGTGTATTGCACCGAGATGGTCAGACAAGACCTGACCACGGGCTTCCCGCTGTTCAACATGCTGAAGGACTATTGCACGGTCAACCATCATGCTATTGCCTGCGACGAAACGCCGTTCGAGATTCCCGGCATAGACGACATTCGCCTGTATGCTCACGCCTTAAAAAGCAAGGCGCCGCCCTATTCGCCGCACCGCCACGACCCGCACGACGGCGACAACATCGGCGTGATTGTCGAACAAATTTCCACCGGTAAAAAACTGTATTATTCCCCCGGCCTGGGCGAAATCGAGCCGCATGTATTCAAAGCCATGCAAAGCGTCGACTGCCTGATGGTGGACGGCACCTTCTGGACCGACGACGAAATGGTCGTCCGCGGCATCAGCCACAAACATGCGCGCGAAATCGGCCACTTGCCGCAATCCGGCTCCGGCGGCATGATAGAAGCGCTGAACGGCGTGCCGAACGCCCGCAAGATTTTGATACATATCAACAACACCAACCCGATTCTCGACGAAGATTCGCCGGAGCGTAAAACCCTGGACGCCAACGGCATCGAAGTGGCTTACGACGGTTTGGAAATCGACTTATAACAAAGGTGTTACATGACTGCTGATAATCAACCCTGGGGCCGCGAAGAATTCGAAGCTAAATTGCGCGGCATGGAAAAGTATTACCACATTCATCATCCGATGCACACGCTGATGAATGAAGGCAAGCTGAACAAACAGCAATTGCAAGGCTGGGTCGCCAACCGCTTTTATTACCAGGTCATGATTCCGATCAAGGACGCCAATATCATGGCCAATTGCCCGGATCGGGAAACCCGCGCCAAATGGGTACAACGCATATTGGACCACGACGGCCACCCCGGCGACCCCGGCGGCATCGAAGCCTGGATACAATTGGGCATGGCGGTAGGCCTGACCCGCGAGGAAATTACATCCCTGGAACACGTGCTGCCCGGCGTGCGTTTCGCGGTGGATGCTTATGTCAATTTCGCCCGCCGCGCCGAATGGCACGAAGCCGCCAGTTCATCGCTGACGGAACTATTCGCCCCCAAAATCCATCAACAGCGTCTGGACAACTGGCCCGATGTCTACCCCTGGGTAGAACAAGAGGGTTACACTTATTTTCGCAAACGTTTGACCGAAGCCCGCCGCGATGTCGAGCACGGGCTGGAACTGACGCTGGACTGGTACAAAACCCGCGAACAGCAGGAACGCATGGTGCAAATTCTGAAATTCAAACTGGATGTGTTGTGGAGCATGGCCGACGCGATGTATCTGGCTTATGTCGCCGACATGCCGCCCTATTTCAATATCGAACAATAACGATGCAAACCGCCGCGCAAATTTGTTTGAGTGCCGAAGAGTTTCTGGCTTGGGAAGAAACCCAGGTCGAGAAACACGAGTTTGTGGCGGGCGAAGTGTTTGCGATGACAGGCGCTCGGCAGGATCACGTCATCGTCAGCCTGAACCTTGCCTTGGCCTTGAAACAACGCCTGCTCGGCACGCCTTGTCGAACCTATATTGCCGATATGAAGTTACACGTAGAAGCGGCCGATGCGTTTTTCTACCCGGATGTAATGGTGTCCTGCCACCCGGAGGACAGATTAGCCGAACACTATCTGTCACATCCTACGCTTGTTGTCGAAGTCTTGTCCGACTCGACTGCCGACTACGACCGCGGCGGTAAATTCGTCGCCTATCGCAAACTGGACTCTCTTCAGGAATACCTGATCGTCGACGTCGACAACCGGCGAGTAGAGTGCTTCAGACGCACCAACCACAACGATTGGCTGTTGCACGATTACGTCGGCGAAGTCGATTGCGAATTAACCAGCCTGAGCTTAAACCTGCCAATGGCGGAAATTTTTGAAGATATTGCAGCGGCTTAATCAAGCACCTGCGCAACTAACGGAATCCCATGACCATCAACCATGATCAACCGATCAGCTTCTCCCCTCTGCACAGACTTCAGTGGGAAGAAGCCCAGCAAAAATACGTGATACTCTACCCCGAAGGCATGGTCGAGTTAAATCAAAGCTCGGCGGAAATCCTCAAACTCTGCGATGGCTCGCGCGCGCTGCCGCAAATCGTGGCCGAATTGGAAGAAAAATTTGCCACCGCCGGCCTGACCAACGACATTACCAACTTTCTAAACGTGGCTTTGCAAAATGGCTGGATCAGACAAGCTTAATATCACCCCGCCGCGCTGGCTGCTGGCCGAGCTGAGCTACAAATGCCCGCTGCAATGCCCGTATTGCTCCAATCCGCTGGATTACGCCAAATACCCTGACGAACTCGGCACCGACGACTGGAAACGGGTTTTAAGCGAAGCCCGCAAAATGGGCGCGGTACAATTGGGCTTTTCCGGCGGAGAACCCTTGACTCGCCAGGATTTGTCGGAACTGGTGCGCCACGCCCGAGAACTGGGCTATTACTCCAATCTGATCACCTCCGGCTACGGACTGACCGAAGAAAAAATCGTCGAACTGAAACAAGCCGGGCTCGACCATATCCAGGTCAGTATCCAGGCCAGCACCCAGGAACTCAACGACCATATCGCCGGCACCGCCACCTACCAACACAAGCAGGACGTGGCAAAACTGGTGAAAAAGCACGGCTACCCGATGGTGCTGTGCGTGGTGATCCACCGCGAAAATATTCACCAAATGCCGCAAATTCTGGAAATGGCGGAAAACCTGGGCGCCGATTACCTGGAACTGGCCAATACCCAGTATTACGGCTGGGCGCATTTGAACCGCGACGCCCTGCTGCCGACCAGGGAACAATTCGAGGAAGCGGAAAAAATCGCCCAGGCCTATAAGGAAAAAGTCGCCGGCAAGATGAAGATTTATTACGTGGTGCCTGACTTCTACGAAGACCGCCCCAAAGCCTGCATGAACGGCTGGGGCACGACGTTCCTGACCATCGCGCCGGACGGCACCGCTTTACCCTGCCACTCCGCCCGGGAACTGCCCGGACTGGATTGCCCGAATGTGAAAGATTTCAGCATCGCGGAAATCTGGAACGAATCCAAAACCTTTAATTTCTTCCGCGGCACCGAATGGATGCAGGAACCCTGCCGCAGCTGCGACGAAAAACACAAGGACTTCGGCGGCTGCCGCTGCCAGGCGTTTTTGTTCAACGGCAACATGTACAGCACCGACCCTGTCTGCGGCAAATCTCCCGAACGCTACCGGATCGACGCGGCCATTGACTCGGCCCGCCAACTGGCGCTCTCCGGCGAGGAAAAACCGTTAGTGTTTCGTAACAGCAAAAACTCCAAACAGCTATGCTGAACCGGGCGTGCGCGGGCTGAAACCGCCGCCGACTCGCTTAAAACGCAAAACGTACCCCGGCGTTAAAGGCATGGCGGCTTTCGTTCTGCAAGCTTAATACCGTCTCGTACTGGATAAAGGCCGAGCCGCCATTGGGCAAAGTTGCCGATAACGAACTTCTTAAATTCAAATAATCGCGATCCGGCCTCCCGGAGCGCACCGAGAAGGTATTACCCGAAAGGTCGTCGACAAAATGAGCCAGTATTCGCCGCGCATCCTTTTGGTACTCGTGTTCCCATTCCAGATTGATCTGCGGATTGAGTACGCCAAACGGCGTACTCAAGGCATAATTAATGATGCCCCCCAAACCGCTGGTCACCGATACGATGCTTTGTTCGCCAATCGCCAGATTCAAGCCGTCCGCGCCCTGTTCGCGGTAAGCGTCGATGCCGACCCGGCTATATTCGCCGCGGCCGCGCAAACCGAATGTCCAGCCTTGCCAGGGATAATCGTAACCCAGCGTGGAACTATAGCGCTGCTGCATGCCTTGCGCCCGGGCATTCGCCTGTTCGTTGACCGGGCCGAAGGCATCGACATACGCAATTTTGCGCGTGCTTTTGTAAGTATTAAAGGTAGCGTTGGCGATAAAATCGACAAAGGCATTGTCGCCGATCGTGTAGGATCCGAATCCGGATACGGTATAGGCATCGATATCCAATTGGCTGGCGTTGGTATCCAGTTTCGACCCGGTATAACCGTATCCGCCGGACATCCCCAACAATAATTTCCGGGTCAGCCAATAATCGGCACCCACGCTCGCGCCGTAAGTCTTGGCGCGATAACCGGGATCCAGCGGGGTATTGACCCGCTCGCCGGTTTCGAACTGACCGTTTACGAACAAGCCCAAGCGTTCAAACAAATCGCCATCGCCGGCCGCGCCGCCTTCGGCCCGATAAGGCGCAAGACCGGCCAATGCCGCATTGGGCAGGGCCTGCCCATCCACATTCAGCGACAAACCTTTCAAACTGATGCCGGTAGCGCCGCCGCGCAGTTCGACCAGGCGCTGATTGATATTGTTGACCTGTATCCGCGATAAACGGCTACCGCTCAGTGCTTGGGTAACGGTTTCTTCATGCGATAAATTTTGTAATGCCTGATTGACTTTTTCCAGCCCGCCGGGTTGGTTCAATAACAAGGCGATACCCTCGGCGCGTTCCAGCAAAGCCGGCGAAGCGGACTCGGTTGTTAAAATATTCTGCACCACTTCGATCAGGGTGGTATCCAGAGGATCGGGCGCGGCATCGCTCAAAGCGGCGTCGGCCACGACGATGGTTACCGTAGCGCTTGCCTCCCCGCCGCTGACGCTACTGACGGTATAGCTGAAACTATCCGTACCGACAAAGCCGGCCGCCGGCGTGTAGACAAAACCGCCCCGGTCGGACGTTACGCTGCCGTGCGAAGCGCTACCGATGCTATCCAACTGCGCCACATTGACATCGTTTGCCAGAAAATTCAGGGCCACCGGCTGATCTTTTAGCGTGCTGTAACTATCGTTATTTGCCACCGGTAACGGATTATCGATAGTCAAGTTGGTGCTGAAACTAGGAAACTGGCTGTTAAAAGTCCCCCCGGAAGCCACGGTTTGCCCGCCGTAGATGATGGACATATTGCTGAATTCCTGCCCGCTGATACTGATGTTCAACGGCGTGGCATAAGGCAGCAAGAAACTTTCCGAGAAAGTGCCGGGGCTTTCAAAAACGCCGTAATCGCCGTAGCTTGCGGAAAACACCGTTTGTTGCGTGTTGGCATTGACGATGCTGATGGAGCCGAAAGCGGCGGCATCAAAGGTATCGTCGTAAATAAACACTTCGGCGAGCTGCCCGCCCGCCTCGAAGGTCAAGCCCCGGAGTTGCAGCGAATAAAATTCCGCCGAGATTTGCGAAGCTGTCGGCAACGCTTCGGCGTGCCCCAGCACGGAGAACAGCCCCAGATAACAGATCGACAATACGGATGGCGCGGTACGAAGAGAGGCGACTATCGGGTTTTCAGCCATCGTATGTTTGTTGTTGCGGTTGGCGCTATCGAAGCGATCAAGGCTAATCCGCCTCGGGAGTTATGTAAAGTTTAGAGTATAGCCGCGCTTTTCGCGCGGCCGGTTCCCGGCCTGCGCCACCTGGAAGTTGCTTCCAGGTGGCGCAGGCTTCATGAGCGTTAGGCGCATGTTCGAAGCCTATTAAAAGCCTGCAATACCCCATAACCGCACACCCCGCCGCTGGCGATAGCCGATCAAGGGCATGATGCCAAGGGTAAAGAGTTCATTCGCTTGCGCCTCGGTCAGCACGACTTCCGTTCCCGGCTGCAATACCGGCTCGCCTTCCTCCTCATAACTAAAGGCGGGAATGTCGCTAAAAAACAAGGCTTCGGCGCTGTACTCTTGTGATGCTCTGATCAACCCGCGCGCCAGTAGCATGGATGCGCAGCCCCACAACAGTTCCTCCGTCCGCGGTATCGCCGAGCATTCCTCAAATTCAAGCACATCGATAGGGTCGCGTTTTTGTCCATACGGCAGCCGCAGCAAATAACGCGGATAAGCCAATAGCAGCCTCTGCGCGTTAAAATTTGAACGTCCCTCGGCTTCGGCGCTCAGTGTCCGTTGAATAAAGCCCTGATCCGCATCGCCTAAAAAACGGCCGCCGCACTGTTGCGCCAAACGGCCGCAATACGACAACAATTCACGGTCTTCGCCGCTTTCGGAGCAGCGGAAATGCCCAATTAATACGACTTCCCGCTCGCCGTCCCCTTTTTGAACATGCTGTACTATTTTTTGAGCCAACGTCGGGCCGCCGCTTTTCTGTTCGGCCATTAACTCGGCCCGGCTAATATCCAGCAGATAAAAATCGTGCCCGTCGGCAAGCTCCTCGTTCAGCAGTATTTGAGTGGCCCGCCATAGCGCTTCCAGACTTTGAAAATCCGGGTTGTGTAAAACCGCACACAAGATTTGACCGATAGCCGCATCGATCACATCAAGCCAATGCCGGTACTGCGGCTCGGTGTTTTTGGTAACAAAAGGCGTTACCATTTGTTTGAGCAGACGCTCGACCGTATCCGGTTCATCGTAGGTCTTCTCAGGTTTCTTACCCAAAAGACGCTCCAGCAACTCATCCTGGCTTTCCGTTACCGCCTCCGGCTCGACAGCCGCCTGTGCCGACGGAAAAAAAGCCTGAATTTTCGCGGCGGCTTGCGCGGCCGTGACCGGATTGCTCAGTTGCTGTTTTAATACCCGCAAATCCGCAATGAGTTTAACTTTATCCAACCAGGTATCCGGATGAAAATCCTCCACCGATTCAAAACGCAACTGCAAATGGGTATCGAGTCGGAGGACGGGCGCCATTTCGGCCATGACCCGATCGAAGCTATCGTTATCGATAGCGCGGATTTTACGTTGCTCCCATGGCGTATCGCCGGCCCCGGAAAATCCGCCCAAGATATAAAACCGGTAGGCTTGTACTTGTTGGCGGCTTTGCGCGGCGCCGGACTTGTTAAAGTCCATGGTAAAGTCGATTCTGCCGGACATCGCACCTCCTCTTGATTTTAGTTTTTATAAACAGTAACAGAGCCCGCACCCGGCAACAAGCATTGCAAACGATTTTGTAGGCGGGAGAGCCAAGCCGTCCGTGTCCGGCTTATCCGTTAATGATAAAATCCGCCTTTATTTAATTGACAGGTCCTCGCAGCCCATGAACGCTCCCGCCGCACTGTACGAATCCTCCCTTCCGCACCTGAAACTGCTCGGCCGCGGCAAAGTCCGCGACATGTACGAAATAGACGACAAGCACTTATTGATCGTCACCACCGATCGCATGTCGGCGTTTGACGTCATCATGTCCGAAGCGATTCCCGGCAAGGGCCAGGTGTTGACGCAAGTCTCCAATTTCTGGTTTGAAAAAATGCGCGGCATCATCCCCAATCACTTGGCGGACGACTTGAGCCTGGACCAAGTCGTTCCCGACCCGGTGTTGAGACAGCCCTTAGAAGGCCGTGCCATTGTCGTGAAACGCTTAAAACCCCTGCCGATCGAAGCCATCGTCCGCGGTTATCTGATAGGGTCTGGCTGGAAAGATTATCTGGCTTGCGGCGCGGTATGCGGTATCGAATTGCCCGCCGGCCTGCAACAAGCGCAACAACTGCCCGAACCCATTTATACCCCATCCAGCAAAGCCGAAATGGGCGTTCACGACGAAAACATCAGTTTTGCCGATACTGTTGCCTTAGTCGGCCAAGAGCTTGCCGAACAAGTCCGCGATGTCAGCATCAAGCTGTATACCACGGCAGCCGCTTATGCACGCGAGCGCGGCATCATCATCGCCGACACCAAATTCGAATTCGGCCTGGACGACAGCGGCAAATTATATCTGATCGACGAAGCGTTGACCCCGGACTCCTCCCGATTCTGGCCGGTCGAACAGTACCAAGTCGGCATCAGCCCGCCCAGCTTCGATAAGCAATACTTGCGCGATTATCTGGAAACCCTGGATTGGAACAAAACCGCGCCCGGCCCCAGACTGCCCCCGCTGGTCGTGCAAAAATGCGCGGAAAAATATCAGGAAGCCAAGCAAAAACTGACCGGCAAATAGGTTCTTTACCGGACCGGATAAAAAAGGCCGCATCGCTTGTAACCGATGCGGCCTTTTTATATTTATTGCGCCGACAATTTAGGCGTCGGTATCCAATTCTTCGGCGGCCAGTTTTTTACCCGGCAAATAGTTGGGCGCCACACTGATTAAAATGGTCAGGAAAGTGGCCAGATACGGTACGGCTTGCACGGCCAGTACGGCGACCCACAACTGCCCGCTGGTGTTGTCGAATTGCGGCTCCATCCGCATCGCCACGATGCCGGCGACTAACAAGCTCAACAACAGAATTTCCTGCCAGATCACCAACAAGCCGGCAATCAGCGGCCCCTGGGCTTCGTATTTCGGCGTGCGCATAAAGGGCTTGCCCGACGTAAACAAGCCCTGCAAGGTGCCGCGCGCCACGGTATGGGTCAAGGACAACCCGGCCAAAGCAGCACCCAAGGCTTGCAGCGTGGAACAGGCCACCCGAGCCTTATACAGCCACAGGCCTCGTCCCACTTTAAACACGAACAAACCGATGGTCGGCAACAAGAACGCGTTGATCGGCAATTCGCTATGCAGCGGATTAAGCACCAGCAGGGTGGTCAAAATCAAACTGGCGCCGGTAAACAACAGCGCCAAGGCATCGGAAAACCAGGGCAGCCAACCGGCCACGAAGTAATAACGTTGCGCGGACGTCAGCGATGACTTTTTGTTGGGCAAAAAATGCCGCCAATGCTTTTTGATGATTTGCATGGCGCCGTATACCCAGCGGAAACGTTGCGTCATATAGCCGGAGAAGGTATCCGGCATCAAGCCGCGACCGAACGATTCCTTGCAATAGACCGAATCGTAGCCGGCTTCGTAGAGGCGCAATCCCAGTTCGCTATCCTCGCAAATACACCACTCGCCCCAAGCGCCGACCTTATCGAAGGCCGATTTGCGCACCATGGTCATGGTGCCGTGCTGGATGATGGCGTTGTATTCATTGCGCTGCACCATGCCGATATTGAAGAAGCCCGCGTATTCCCAATAACACATGTCCTTGAAAGTGCTTTGGTGGGCGTCGCGGTAATCCTGCGGCGATTGCACGAAGCCGACGTTTTCCCGGTCGAAATACGGCACCATGGATTTCAGCCAGTCCGGCGACAGGATGTAGTCGCTATCGATAACGGCGATAATTTCGGCGTCTTCGGCGGTGTTTTCCAACGCATAGTTAATCGCGCCGGCCTTGAAGCCCGGCCAGTTATCCAGATGGAAGAACCTGAATTTAGCGCCCAAGCGGTCGCAATCCGCCCGCACGGGTTGCCAAACCGCCGGGTCCTTGGTGTTGTTATCCATGACCAGCACTTCAAAGTTCGGGTAATCCACTTTGGCCAAGGCATTCAGGGTCTTGCGCACCATTTCCGGCGGTTCGTTATGAATCGGCAGATGGATGGAGACTTTAGGGTATTTGAAATCCGCGTGCGGCTGCAGCGGCGTAAACGTGCGCCGCCCCTTGCGGTGCCACAACACTTCCGCCAGTTCCAGGCTTTCCGTCAACAACACCAGAATCGCCATGGCCTGCATCATTAACAGAATGCTCCAGAACACCACGGAAAAACTGGTTTGATACTGGGCCGCTGCGATAGAAGCCGACCAGAATAATACCGAGGCCGCCAAGTTGGCCACGATGCCGAACAACAATTTACCCGGCAACTTCAAACTCTTGCGGGTAAACAAAAAGGCCGCCATCAAGATAACGCTGAGTACCGCGGCGCCACTGGCGAAGTTGCGCCACATCGGGTTGGCGACCACCTCGCCTTCCATCGGGAATTTCGGCTGGCGATCGGCATTGAATAAGCCCCAATACGCACCGGCCGTGCCTTCGAGTTCGATTTTCCAGGGCTGGTCGAACGCCTCGATAACATAGTAAATAATGTTTTCAGCCGTCGCCCTATTCAGGAAAGCCCGTAAAAACTTGGCTTCGTTGATTAGCGATGCGCTTGCGCTTTTTTGCGGCGGTCCGTCGGAAGGCCAACCCGCCTCGGTTATGACGATGGGTTTATTCGGATACAGTTGTTGCAACTCGTAAAACCGTTTGAACACATAGTCGACCGCGGCATCGCCTTCGGCACCGCTCGGCAGGTCGACAGGCACGCCCTCCCAATAAGGCAGCACGTGAACGCCGATATAATCCACTTCGGCCACCAGCGCGGGATTAGCGACCCAAATATCCCAGGTCTCGGAGGTGCTCACCGGCTTCCAGGTGCGTTTTTTGACTTCCCTTATGTAGTCGATCAATTGATTGGCTTTCTCGGCAACCTTGAGTTTGACTTCGGCTTCGATTTTGTCGTTGATTTCCTGTTCGCTAAGTCGACCGCCGAATTCCGAGCGGATTTGCTCGGCAATAGGGCCGGCAAGCTTGGAACGCGCCCGCAACAAGGATTCGTTGCCCACCAAGGTGCGAACTATGGTTTTAGGATACTGGTTGCTTAAATTGATCAGGCTTTCGATATCGCGGCGATTTTTTTCTTCGATGGTCTGTTTGTCTGCCTCGGTGGTATTGTCGTCGAACAAATCTATCCAGGCGCCCATCGCTAAGTTAATACCGGTTTTAGCGGCCAACTCGGGCACAACTTCCATGCCCTCGATAGAGGTATAGGTTCTGATGGAATGCACCTTGTCGGCTAACAGTTCCAGGTCTGCCTGCACTTGTTCGCGAGTCGGGTAATTTTTCTTCTCGGGACTAAAATCGCGCCGGGTGCCGTTGTAAGTGACGCCCATCATGGTGCTGTTCCAAGACGGCAGTTGCAACGGGTTATTGATATAAGTCCAGACGGCGAAGTTACCGACAACCAGAACTATTAAAGTAAATAAGGTAGCTATTTTGGCTTTCATTTCGAGCGGAAAACTCCAAATCTAAAAAAGGGGGGATCGGTAAACGTTATATTTTAGGGTGCGCTGGGTACTACAATCGGCATGCATGTTTTAGCGGTTACAGTAGTGTAGTCCGGTTTTGGCCGGCATACCGGATTACGCCCGACATCCGCCCAAAAAAAACCCTGCAAAACCCGGCCTAAGTCAAGCATCCATCAAACCGGGCAAACGCCCATTATTCTGACTCGCTCTGCTTAGGCCAAGCTTAATGCAGGGCCGCGGGAATGTTTTATTTCAGGGACAGGGTTTCCGCGCGTCCTATCGTTTCGATATTCAGTTTATCTTCTTTCAACAGCCAGCCAATCGCGCGCTGGACTTCATTTTTGCCCAGACCGGTTTCCGTTGTGATTTTAGAGACACTGGCATCACCATTTTCATTCAGATAGTGCCAAATTTTACCAGCCGCATCACCAATTACATCTCTCATTTCAACACCTCACATTTCAACAAAAAAACCATCTTTGGCCTTGCCGGCTCATTCATGCGAACTTTATTGTACCGAAAACGCTTAGCGGTCGTCGGGTAGTACGATATTCAACTCCAGGGTTTCCTGATTGCCATCCTGTTCGAAGTTAACCGTAATGGCATCCTGGCCGACGTTGACATATTTACGAATGACCGCAAGCAACTCCTGCTGCAATTGTGGCAAGTACGAAGGCTGGTTGCGCGAGGAGCGTTCATGGGCAACCAGAATTTGTAAGCGCTCTTTTGCCAGCGAGGCACTGCTCGGTTTCGATGATCTGAAATAATCCAAGAGACTCATTACTTTCTCCCTAGCAGCTTGCTAAACAAGCCTTTTTTCTCTTCCTCAATAAAACGATGGGGTTTGTCTTCCCCTAAATACCGGGCCACGATGTCCTGATAGGCTTGACCGGCATCGCTTTGTTCGTCGAGGATGACAGGCGTGCCTGAATTTGAAGCATTCAATACCGATTTGGACTCCGGAATCACGCCCAACAAATGCAGCGATAGAATTTCCTGAACATCGTCCACGCTCAGCATTTCGCCCAGTTTGACGCGGTCGGGCGAATACCGCGACAGCAACAAGTATTCCTTGATGGGGTCCTCTCCTCTTTCCGCCCGGCGCGACTTGCTGGACAAAATCCCCAACATGCGGTCGGAATCGCGCACCGAAGAGACTTCGGGGTTGGTCACCACGAACGCATCGTCGGCAAAGTACATGGCCAGGGTCGCGCCGCGCTCGATACCCGCCGGCGAATCGCAGACGATGTATTTGAATTCTTTTGCCAGTTCCTCGAGAATTTTGCCGACGCCTTCCGTGGTCAAGGCATCTTTGTCCCGGGTTTGCGAAGCCGGCAGGATATAAAGCTGATCGCAGCGTTTGTCCCTGATCAAGGCTTGGTTCAGGGTCGCTTCGTTATTGATGACGTTGACCAAATCATAAACCACCCGGCGTTCGCAGCCCATGATCAAATCCAGGTTGCGCAATCCCACATCAAAATCGATAACCGCGGTTTTATGGCCTCTTTTTGCCAGGCCCATTGCGATAGCCGCACTGGTTGTGGTCTTACCCACACCACCTTTTCCTGACGTTACGACGATAATTCTGGCCAATGTTATTCCTCCGAGGAAAGCTTAAATATCTTTAATAATTAGGGTCTGGTTATCCAGACTGACTTGAACGGGTTTGTGCGCCGTTTCCGGACTTAAATCATCGCTGAGCTGATAAATACCGGCTATCGAAATCAATTCCGCCTGCAGATCGGAGCAAAAAATCCGGCTATTGATATCGCCCAATACCCCCGCCAGAGCCCGTCCGCGCAGGGAACCGTACACATGAATATTACCTTCGGCCATGATCTCGGCGCCGGCGCTCACGGTAGCGGTGACTATCAAATCGCCTTTGGCGTAAACCCGCTGCCCGGAGCGCACCGGCTGGGTGATTAATTTGTTTTCGAGGGTTTGCTCGGGCTGCTTGGTTGCTTCCGCTTCCGGCACCGCCAGGGTTTTCGCGGCCGGTTTATTCGTCATGGGCGTATTGCTGCCGTGCATGGAATGAACCGGCAGATTCATCTCCAGGGCCACATGATTTTGCTTTTCGTTGCCGCCGCGGATGCCGATGGGCATAAAAGCCAAATCGCGCACCCGTTTAACCAGCGCTTGCAAATCGATATCCAGGCCCTGGCTATTCAATTTTTGCAAATCGATCAGCAAGGGCGAATGCCTGAAAAACTCCGGCGCCTGGGCGATTTTTTCTTGTAATTGTTGTTCGATATGCAGTTCATCGTTACTCGCCAACAGCAATACCGGCACCGTCAATGAGGTGCTTTTAAACTCTAAAGCTGCTTTTTGCAACGTGGGGGAACTGGTCGACATAGAGTTTTCAAAGGGAATCAGCTATTTGTAAGGGAAATACTATCATTATCCGCCGGAAAAAGCATAGCGCGACTTAGAGCAGGAACAGGGTTGCCAAACCCAGGAATGCCATAAACCCCACCACATCGGTTACCGTGGTCAACAATACCCCGCCCGCCAAGGCCGGATCGATGCCCAGCCGGTCCAACACCACCGGAATGGTCACTCCCGACAATGCCGCGCACACCAGATTTATCAGCATGGCCGACCCCAGCAGCAAGCCGAGATGCATGTCATGAAACCAGAAGCCGGCCACGCCGGCCACCACGACCGCCCAGACCAGACCGTTCACCAAACCGACCGACACTTCCTTAAGCAACAGGCTCATGGTATTGCCGGAGGATACTTGCTGCAGCGCCAGACCGCGGATTACCAAGGTCAGCGTTTGACTGCCGGCGATACCGCCCATACTGGCAACGATGGGCATCAATACCGCCAACGCCACGATCTGCTGAATGGTATCTTCGAATAAATCGATCACCCACGCCGCTAAAAAGGCGGTCAGCAAATTGATGCCCAGCCAGACGGCGCGGCGCTTGGCGCTGGTGACCACCGGCGCGAACATGTCGTGCTCCTCGGTCAAGCCGGCCATGCCCATCAGCGAGTGGTCCGCTTCTTCCCGAATTGCGCCGACGATATCGTCTATGGCGATGCGGCCGATGACCTTGCCGTCATCCGCCACTACCGGCATAGCCAATAATTTGCGCTGCTCGAACAGCCTCACCACATCGCGGCTGGGCATGCTGTATATAACGGCAATGCCGCGGTTATCCATCACGTCGGCCACCTTGCTGTGCGGGTCGCTTGCCAGAAACTGGCTTAAAGGCAAAACCCCCTGAAACTGTTCGGTGCGGTCGACCACAATTAAGCTTTCGGTGCCCGCCGGAATTTTACCGCGCTTCCTTAGATAACGGGCCACCACATCCAAAGTCACATCGGAACGCACCGTCAGCACATCCCGGGACATCAAGCCGCCGGCGGTATGCTCGCCGTAACGCAGGTCTTTTTCGAAGCGGCTGCGGTTTTGCGCGCCAATGGTCTCAATAACTTGCGACAGCAAAGGTTCGGGCAGCACATGCAACAGGTCGACCATGTTGTCCGACCCCATATTTTCGCAAGCGGCGATCAGGTCCTTGCGGTCGGTGATTTTCAGCAGGCCGCTACCCACTTCGACATTGACCTCGATCAGAATCTCCCCCATCACGCTGGGCGGAATCACCTCCCAAATTTTGGCGCGTTGTTCCGGCCCCAGGGATTCGAGAATATGCGCCGTTTCGGCGGGATATAAAGAATGCACCAGATTTCTGATTTCAATCTGGGAGCCTTTTTCCAGGATCTTGCTGACTCTGTCCAGCAGCTGTTTATTATTTTCTATCGGCAATGATGACATAATGGAAACGATTATTTTTAGGGACCACGCTTTCGACTAGCGCAGCTTTCGACTAGCGCAGCTCGCGATGCCTGACGATCACATTCGGAATCTTGTCTTTAAAATATTGGCTAAGCGCTTCGACCAAAAAAACCGAACGGTGCTGCCCGCCGGTACAGCCAATGGCAATGGTCAGATAGCTGCGGTTATCGGACTCGAAACGGGGCGCCCAGCGTTCGATAAACCGGCTGATGTCCTGCAAAAATTCCTGGACTATGGTTTCGCTTTGCAAAAAATCGATAACCGGCTGGTCTTTGCCGTTATGTCCGCGCAATTCCGCTACCCAATAGGGATTGGGCAAACTACGGGCATCGAATACAAAATCCGCGTCCAACGGGATACCGTATTTAAACCCGAAGGACTGAAATAAAATCGACAAACTGCCCTTGCCCTTTTCGCCCAGGCGGTTTTTCAGCAACCCCCTTAACTGGTGATACAGGGTATAGCTGGTATCGATCGTAATATCGGCATGAACGGCGAACGGCCGCAACACTTCCTGCTCGATTTCCAAGGCTTCCCGCAAGGGCCTGTCGGGCGTGGTGAGCGGGTGCCGGCGGCGGGTTTCGCTATAGCGCTTGAGGATGATATTTTCCTCGGCATGCATATACACCACTTCGCATTCGATACCTTTATCCCGAATAAATTTCAGATTATTGGGAAAATCCGCCAAGTTTTCGGTTTGATTGCGGGCATCGATACCGATGGCGGTTTTTTGATAGGTTTGCCTATCTTCCAGCATCACATGGTCAATAAAATCCTGCAGTAAGACGACCGGTAAATTATCGATGCAGTAATATCCGCAATCTTCCAGCGTATCCAGAGCGATGCTTTTTCCGGAGCCTGACAAGCCGCTGATAATGACCAATTTCATAAACTATTAACAGGGCGAAGCCCAGCTTCGCCCTGCCCTGGTGGCTTAGTAATTAACGATGGTTTTGTAATTTTTCTTTGTGTTTGACAATCTGTCTGTCCAATTTGTCGACCATGTTATCGATAGCGACATACATATCTTCTTGCGTATCGTCGGCATACAGCTTTGCGCCGCTGATTTGCACGGTAGCCTCCGCTTTTTGTTCCAGTTTTTCGACGGTCAAGATGACGTGAACATCGACCACATTATCGAAATGGCGTTTTAATTTGCTGATTTTGTCTTCCACATGGGCTCTTAATGCCTCGGTGACTTCTACGTGATGACCTGTGATACTGACTTGCATGGAAATACTCCTGTTTATAAAAAATGTGCTTCCCGTTAGATTAAATTAGCCTTTTCCGCTGGCTGGTGGAAGGAATCGACATGGCTTCGCGGTATTTGGCAATGGTACGGCGCGCCACATTGATGCCCTTCTCGTTCAATAAGTCGGATATTTTACTATCGCTTAAGGGTTTGGCCGGATTTTCATTCCCCACCAACTCTTTTATCAGTGCTCTGATCGCCGTGGCGGAACACTCGCCTCCTCCTTCCGTGCTGACATGACTGGAGAAGAAGTATTTAAATTCGATCACCCCCTGCGGCGTGTGCATGTATTTTTGCGTGGTGACCCTGGAAATGGTGGATTCGTGCAGCTCCAATTCCTCGGCAATATCCCTGAGTACCATGGCCTTCATGGCAATCGGACCGTGCTCGAAAAACTCGCCCTGCTTTTCCACGATACTTTTGGCTACCCGCAACAAGGTATCGTTGCGGCTGTGCAGGCTTTTGATAAACCAACGCGCTTCCTGCATGTGGTTTTTCATGCTGACATTGTCCTGGCTGTTATCGGCCCGCTTGATCATGCCCGAGTAGAACGGATTGATGCGCAGTTTGGGGGCGATATCGGGATTCAGCGTGACCTGCCATTGCTCCTTGACCTTGTGTACGAAAACGTCGGGCACCACGTACTCCACGTCCATTTCCTGCAAACGCGCGCCGGGCTTGGGATCCAAACTGCGTATCAGAGCCAGAACCCCTTTCAATTGCTCTTCGTTGAAACCGACCCGTTTCATCAGCCGGGCCTGATCGCAACTGGCCAACAGTTCCAAATGCCGGGTAACGAAATCCAGCGTGTCGGCTTTATAAGGGGTAGCGTCGGGCAATTGCAGCACTTGCAACCGCAAGCAATCCGCCAAATCCAGCGCGCCGACACCGACCGGATCGAAATTCTGGATCATGTGCAATACGGCCTGCACCTCGTCCATTTCCAAATCGTCCAACTGCTCCAGCAACCCCTGGTAAATATCGTTCAAATCGGTGGCGACATAGCCGTCGTCGTTAATGGCGTCGATAATCCCCACCGCAATGGCGTAATCGCGCTCGGAGACATGGGTCAATTCCAGTTGCCAGATCAAATGGTCTTGCAGGGTTTGGGTTTTGCCGCGAAAGGTTTCGAATTCGGCGCTGTCGGACGAATCGTCTCCGGCCGGCAAGGCGCTTTCATAGACGTCATCCCAGCTGACATCGACCGGCAGTTCGTCCGGCAGGTCCGTCTGCGAGCCCTCGCTGGTGACCTGATCGTTATTTTCGGTTTTCTTTTCCCTGTACTCCAGGGTCGGCAAATCGTCCTCTTCAACCTCCAGCATCATATTGGATTCCAACGCCTGTTGAATTTCCTGCTGCAGATCCAGGGTCGACATCTGCAACAGTTTAATCGCCTGCTGCAATTGCGGCGTCATCGTCAGGCTCTGACCAATTCTGAGCTGTAAAGATTGCTTCATAACTACCCGATCTCTATAAGCTAAATGTGTCGCCCAAATATACGCGGCGGACTTCCTCGTTTTCAACCAATTGCCGCGAGGCTCCCTCGGCAATCACCCCTCCTGCATTCAGGATGTAGGCCCGATCGCATATTTCAAGCGTTTCCCGAACCTTATGCTCGGTAATCAATATGCCGATGCCCCGGTCCTTCAATTGGGCAATAATTTTTTGCAACTCCAGCACCGAGATCGGATCGACGCCGGCAAACGGCTCGTCCAGCAGAATAAACTGCGGCTCCGACGCCAGCGCCCTGGCGATTTCCACCCGCCGGCGCTCCCCGCCCGACAGCCCCATGGACTGCTGGTTACGCAAATGGCTGATGCCGAACTCGCCCAGCAATTCATCGATCATCAACTCGATCTGGCCGTCGGTCAGGTCGGCGCGAATCTGCAAGACTGCCCGCAAGTTATCCGCCACGCTCAATTTACGGAATACCGAAGCTTCCTGGGCCAAATAGCCTATGCCCAGCCGGGCCCGCCTATGCATGGGATGGTGGGTAATACGCTGATCATCCAGATAAATTTCTCCGGCATCGGCCTTGACCAAGCCCACCAGCATATAAAAACTGGTGGTTTTACCGGCGCCGTTGGGCCCCAGCAAACCGACCACCTCGCTGGTGTCGACCTGCAGGCTGACCCCGTTAACAACGTTGCGCCGGTTATAACTTTTGAATAATTGTTCCGCCCTTAAACGCGCCATATCACTGAGCCGGTTTTGCTTTGGGTTTGATCACGGAATGGACGCGCTTGCCGTCCGCGCGGGGCTCGCCGGCCTTCAGCAGAGAGTTTTTAGTATCATACTCGATATGGTCGCTGGATTGTTTGGCATCCCCCTGCCAGACCGAGGCATTTTGCATAAAGATCAGCAAATTTTTGTCGGGATAAAACTCGTTGACCAAACCTTCCCCGTACATTTTTTCCTTGCCCACAGCGGGTAACTGTTCGAATTTCGAAGGCTTCCCGGTCGCCACCAACTTGATAATGTCGCCATCTTTCATATAAACCACCAGTTTATCGGCGTCGATTCTAATGCTACCCTGCTTGGCCACCACATTACCGGTATACGTGCTGACTTCCGCCTTTTCGTCGTAAACCGCGTTATCCGAATCGATATACACGGGCTGCTCGGCGTCTGTTTCCAAACCGAATGCCAGACGTGCGGACAGCAGCAGTCCCCAGCCGATAAACTTACTTAATTTCATAACGCCCTTTAACCTTGGACAATAATTTCAAGTGAATAGGACTCACAAAGGTTACTTCCATACCGGTGCCCGATGTTCGATTGGGTGGGCTAACGATATCCGCCCAAGCCGTTGTTTCCGCAAAATGGGTTGACAATTTAACCCGTAAATCCGACGTATCGATTGTCAAGGCCGAAGAGCCCCGCTCTGCCGCTCGATCGATAACCGCCTTGCCGTTCAGTTGCAGATTGTCCCCGTCGGCCGCCATGACGCCGCTATCGGATCGAATCACCCACGGCGCGGCATTAGGGTTATGCAAAACCATCACCGGCCGCTCCAGATGGGTGGAACCATCCGCTTTATAATGGCGCATGCTTGCCGCCGTCAATTCGCTCTTGGGCAAGCCATCCGGCCCCATTTCTTGTTTGTAATAGCCCGAACTGAAAAAATCGGGGCTATTTTCCGCCACTTTAATTTCGATGGCGCGCTGTTCGTACAACTGCTGCAACCACCACGTCAGCAACGCCGCCGCGGCCACATAAATAAACAGTTGGTATTTATCCCAAAAATTCATAAATAGTTCTGCAGCATCGCCTCAAAAGTGCCCTGCACCTGCATGATCAGGTCGCACACCTCGCGCACCGCCCCCAATCCGCCCGGCGCCAGCGTGCACCAGTCCGCCCGCTGCTTGACGGCAAAATTCGCATCGGCAACCGCCACCGCGAAGCCGGCTTGCAGCATAATCGGCAAATCCAGTACATCGTCGCCGACGTGGGCGGCCTGCTCGGGACGCAGACTCAGGTTTTGCAGAATCTCGGCAAAGGCCGCCCGCTTGTTTTCATGGCCCTGGTAGACTAAATCGACCCCCAGGCTTTGCATGCGCAAGGCCACGGAGTTGGATTTGCGGCCGGAAATCACCGCTACCTCGACACCGGATTGGCGCAACAATTTAATGCCATGGCCGTCGCGGGCATGAAAGCATTTATATTCCCTGCCGTTGTCGTCGAAAAACAAACGCCCGTCGGTCAACACCCCGTCGACATCCAATATCAATAACTTTAGCAGCTTGATTTTATCTTGTTGCGCCCGCGATATATTCAGCATGCCTTCTCCTCAAACAATGCCGGCCCGCAGCAAATCATGCATATTTAACGCACCCTCCAGACGCCGGTTTTCGTCGACGACCAACAGGGCATTGATCTTTTTGGCTTCCATAATTTGCATGGCTTCCGCGGCCAATATGCCGCTCGTAATCACCGTTCCCGGGCACGTCATGACACTGGCAACCCGGGTAACGTGTACGTCCAGATTTTTCTCCAGCATGCGCCGCAAATCGCCGTCGGTGAAGATGCCCGCCACGCGCCGGCTTTGATCGACCACCGCCGTCATCCCCAGCTTCTTTTCCGTCATTTCCAGCAAGGCTTTACTGACCGTCACCGAATCGGCGACCATCGGCACTTCGGCGCCGCGGTGCATAATGTCGCTAACTTGCAATAACAAGCGCCTGCCCAGACTGCCGCCCGGATGGGACAAGGCAAAATCGTCACGGGTAAATCCCTTGCTTTGCAGCAGCGAAACCGCCAAGGCATCGCCCATCACCAAGGCCGCCGTGGTGCTGGCCGTGGGAGCCAGTCCCAACGGACAGGCCTCCTGCTCGACAGCCACATCGAGGTGTACGCTTGCGAACTTGGCCAAAGCCGATCCGGTATTGCCGGTCATGGCAATCAGCGGTACGCCCAGCCGCTTAATGATAGGCAAAATCGTCAAAATTTCTTCGGTTTCGCCGGAATTCGACAGCGCCAACACCACATCCTGCCGGGTAATCATACCCAGATCGCCGTGGCTGGCCTCGCCCGGGTGCACAAAAAAAGCCGGGGTTCCGGTACTGGCCAACGTGGCGGCGATTTTGCCGGCGATATGCCCGGATTTCCCCATGCCGGTGACGACGACGCGACCCTTGCAAGCCAATAATAAACGGCAGGCGCGGATAAATTGCTCGTCGATGCGTTCGGCCAGCTTGGCAACGGCCTTGGTTTCGGTTTGTATGACCGCAATCGCCAATGCTTGAATATCCTCATCGCGCGCCAAACTGATGCTCCCGTCTAAATGTTAAAAAAGGAACCATTATTGCATGTTATTGCCGACCTTTTCATCTCGAGTCATTGACTTATTCTTAACGACTCATACAAAATAGTCATCCTAAATTCAAAAAAAATCTTGAAACCTCGGCAAATGCCTATAAGCGCAAGCTCAACAAATCATATAGTTACCGTCGAAAACCTTAGCTTTTCCCGCGGAACGCGAAAAATTTTCGACGATATCAGTCTGAATATCCCGCGCGGCAAAGTCACCGCAATCATGGGCCCCAGCGGTACCGGCAAAACCACTTTGCTCAAATTAATCGGCGGCCAACTGTATCCGCATGCCGGCCACATTCGCGTGGACGGTCAAAACGTACATAAACTGAAGACCAAGGACTTGTACGGTTTGCGCAAACGCATGGGCATGCTGTTCCAAAGCGGCGCGCTGCTGACCGACATGAATGTCTACGACAATGTGGCCTTTCCATTGAGGGAACACACGCATCTGCCGGAATCCATGATCCGCAGCCTGGTGTTGATGAAATTGCAGGCCGTCGGCTTGCGCGGCGCCCGCCATTTGATGCCGAACGAACTGTCCGGCGGCATGGCCCGGCGGGTGGCGCTGGCGCGCGCGATTGCCCTCGATCCGATGATGATCATGTACGACGAACCGTTTACCGGTCAGGACCCGATTTCGATGGGCGCCTTGGTGCATCTGATAAAATCGCTGAATACCACATTGGGTTTGACCAGCATCATCGTCTCTCACGATGTCCACGAAACCGCCGCCATCGCCGACTATATCTACGTGATATCGGAAGGCAAAATCGTCGGCCAGGGCACGCCCCGGCAGCTGGCGGACTCGGATTCGGCCTGGGTAAAACAATTCATGAACGGCGACGCCGACGGCCCGGTGCATTTTCATTACCCGGCCAAAGACTACCTCGACGATTTGCTGACCGCCAAATAACCCGGACTCCTTATGCTTGAACTTTTAGAACAGCTGGGCAAAGCCGCCCGCGGCAGTTTCGCCAAACTGGGCCGGGGCACTTTTTTCCTGATGCATGCGCTCTCGGGCATTCGAGAGATACTGCCGCGCCCCAGCCTGCTGATCAAGCAGATGTACTCGGTCGGGGTATTGTCGTTTTTGATCATCGCCATTTCCGGCCTGTTCGTCGGCATGGTGCTGGGTTTGCAAGGCTATTACATTTTGTCCGATTTCGGCGCCGAAGAATCGTTGGGCCTGATGGTGGCGGCTTCGCTGGTGCGGGAACTGGGGCCGGTGGTTTCGGCCCTGCTGTTCGCCGGCCGGGCCGGCTCGGCGCTGACGGCGGAAATCGGCCTGATGAAAGCCACCGAACAATTGTCCGGCATGGAAATGATGGCGGTCGACCCCATCAACCGCATCATCACCCCGCGCTTTCTGGCCGGCCTGATTTCCACGCCGCTGCTGGCAGCCATTTTCAGCTCGATCGGCGTCATGGGCGGCCACTTGGTCGGCGTCGGCATGCTCGGCGTCGACGACGGCGCCTTTTGGGCGCAAATGCAAAACGGCATAGACTTTAACGAAGACATCGTCAACGGCGTTATCAAAAGCGTGGTGTTCGGTTTCGTGGTGTCCTGGATCGCCCTGTTCGAAGGCTACGACACCCTGCCCACCTCGGAAGGCGTCAGCCGCGCCACCACCCGCACCGTGGTCAATTCCGCCTTCTCGATTCTGGGGCTCGATTTCATTTTAACCGCTCTCATGTTTGGAGACATTTGACATGCAGCACTCAAAAACGCAGGACACCCTGGTCGGACTGTTTGTCGCCGCCGGCATCGCTGCCCTGTTTTATATGGCCTTGCAAATTAGCAGCCTCGGCTCCTACGGTAACGGCGAAGGCTACACCGTCAGCGCCCGCTTCCAGAATTCCGGCGGCCTGAAAGTCAAATCGCCGGTATCGGTGGCCGGGGTTAAAATCGGCCGCGTCTCGTCCATCACGCTGGACAAGGAATCGCACGAAGCCGTGGTGGCAATGCAAATCGACGCCCGATACGATAACCTGCCGGACGACTCCAGCGCCAGCATCTATACCGCCGGCCTGCTGGGCGAACAATACATCAGCATAGACCCCGGCTCGTCGGAAGATTATCTGAAAAACAACAGCAAACTGGACATCACCAGTTCGGCCATCGTGCTGGAAGAAATGATAGGCAAGTTCATGATGAACAAGGCTGAAGGCAAATAATGGCCAAGCTGAGTTTAAGCGAGCAATCGCCCGGTTATTTCACGGTGGAAGGCAATTTGACCTTCGCCAGCATAGACAAGGAGACCCTGCAATCGTTTAGGTTTTTAAAGGGCATAGAAACGATCTACATCGACCTGTCCAAGGTCGGCAAAACCGACAGCGCAGGCCTGGCCTTGATGATCGAATGGATCAAGCAAAGCCGCATGATCCGCGCCCAGCTGCGTTTTAAAAACATTCCCGAACAGCTCATGGCCCTGGCTAAATTGAGCGGCTTCGACGAAACCGAATATTATTCCGGCAGTTCATCCAGTTCTGCCCCCAACAATGTAACCAACATCAATGGATAAATTACTGATTTCCGGCGGCGAACCGCTCGACGGCGAACTGCGCATTTCCGGCGCCAAAAATGCCGCCCTGCCGATTTTGGCCGCCACTTTATTATCCGAACCGCCGGTCAGCGTCGGCAACATACCGCACTTGCACGACATCACCACCACGCTGGAGCTACTCGGGCAAATGGGCGTCGGCCTGATGGTCGACGAAAAAATGAACATCGAGGTAGACTCCAGCAGCATAGACAAATACGAAGCCCCTTACGAATTGGTGAAAACCATGCGCGCCTCGATTCTGGTGCTGGGCCCGCTGCTAGCCCGTTTCGGCGAAGCCCATGTCTCGCTGCCGGGCGGCTGCGCGATCGGCACCCGGCCGGTGGATATTCATATCGACGCCTTGATCAAACTGGGCGCCGATATTCAAGTGGAAGCCGGCTACATACACGCCAAATGCAAACGCCTGAAAGGTTGCCGGCTGGTGCTGGATAAAATCACCGTGACCGGTACCGAAAACATCCTGATGGCCGCCACCCTGGCGGAAGGCACCACCATCATCGAGAACGCCGCCAAGGAACCGGAAGTGTCCGATCTGGCCCACTTTTTGAACAAAATGGGCGCCAAAATCACCGGCATCGGCACCGACATTCTCACTGTCGAAGGGGTGGAAAAACTCGGCGTGCCCGGCCTGCACTACGACATTCTGCCGGACCGCATCGAAACCGGCACCTATCTGGTGGCCGGCGCCATCAGCCGCGGCCGGGTCAGATTGAAAAACACCGATCCCAATACGCTGGACGCGGTATTGGACAAACTCAAGGAAGCCGGCGCCGAAATCACCACCGGCGACACCTGGATAGAATTGAACATGCACGGTAAACGCCCCAAGGCCGTCACCGTGCGCACGGCGCCCTACCCTGCCTTCCCCACCGACATGCAGGCGCAATTTACCGCCCTGAATGCCGTCGCCGAAGGCGTGGGCCTGATTACCGAAACCGTGTTCGAAAACCGCTTCATGCACGTACAGGAAATGCAGCGCATGGGCGCGCAAATCAAGCTGGAATCCAATACCGCCATCATCACCGGCGTGGACAGACTGACCGCCGCGCCGGTAATGGCCACCGACCTGCGGGCCTCCGCCAGCCTGGTATTGGCCGCGCTGGTAGCCGACGGCAACACCTTGGTGGACCGGATTTATCATATCGACCGCGGTTACGACCACATCGAAGAAAAATTGACCCAACTCGGCGCCACCATCCGCCGGGTGCCTAATTAAAAATCGACTGAAATCATGTTAACCATAGCCGTATCCAAGGGCCGCATCTACGAAGAAGCCCTACCGTTTTTGCAGCAAGCCGGTATTACGCCGATCGACGACCCGGACAAAAGCCGCAAACTGATCTTGCAAACCACCCGCCCGGACGTGCAATTGGTCATCATCCGCGCCACAGACGTCCCGACCTTCGTCGAATACGGCGCGGCCGACTTAGGGATAGCCGGCAAGGACGTACTATTGGAACACGGCGCCGAAAGCCTGTACGAACCCTTGGACTTGGGCATAGCCGGCTGCCGGCTGATGACCGCCGGCCCGGTGAATGCGCCGGAAATCAAGGGCCGTTTGCGGGTGGCCACCAAATACGTCAAAACCGCGCAGCGCTATTACGCCGACTTGGGAATTCAAGCCGAAATCATCAAGCTGTACGGTTCGATGGAACTGGCGCCGCTAGTCGGCTTGGCCGACTGTATCGTCGACTTGGTGGACACCGGCAACACCCTGAAAGCCAACGGCCTGGAGCCGCGCGAGCTGATTGCCAACATCACCTCCCGCCTGGTAGTGAATAAGGCAGCGATGAAAATGAAGCATCAGGCCATTCAAGCTTTGATAGACCAGTTCGAAAACACTTTGGCGCAACGGTAAACACTATGACTGCGATCGACATGCTCCGCCTCGACAGCACCAGCCCCGACTTTGCCCGCGACCTGCGGCAGAGATTGGCCTGGGACGCCAGCGACGATCTGGACATTCACCAAAGGGTACTGGAGATCATCGCCAACGTCCGCAAGCACGGCGATCAGGCTTTGATCGATTATACCAACCGCTTCGACCGCACCGACTTCAAAACCGCCGGCGAACTGGAACTGGACAAAGCCGCCCTGAAGCAAGCTTGGGACAGCCTGCCGGAGGATCAAGCCCAAGCCTTGCAAACCGCCGCCGAACGCGTCCGCGCTTACGCCGAGCAGCAGAAATTGCAATCCTGGCAGTTCACCGAAGCCGACGGCACGGTATTGGGCCAAAAAGTCACGCCGCTGGATAAAGCCGGCCTGTATGTTCCGGGCGGCAAGGCCGCTTATCCGTCGTCGGTACTGATGAACGCGATTCCGGCCAAAGTGGCCGGGGTCGGCGAATTGATCATGGTGGTCCCCACCCCCGGCGGCGAAACCAATGCCATGGTATTGGCGGCTGCTTATATCGCCGGCGTCGACAGGGTTTTCACCATCGGTGGCGCCCAAGCCGTGGCGGCATTGGCTTACGGTAGCGAAACCGTGCCGGCCGTGGACAAAATCGTCGGCCCCGGCAACATCTACGTGGCCACCGCCAAAAAGCTGGTGTTCGGCCAAGTCGGCATCGACATGATCGCCGGCCCGTCGGAAATCCTGATCATCTGCGACGGCCAGACCAATCCGGACTGGATAGCGATGGACCTGTTCTCGCAAGCCGAACACGACGAAAACGCCCAGTCGATTTTGATCAGCGACAGCGCCGAGTTTTTGGATCGGGTTGAAGCCAGCATCAACAAACTGCTGCCGGACATGGAGCGGGCCGAGATCATTCGCGCCTCGCTGAGCGGACGCGGCGCCTTCATCAAGGTCGCCAATTTGTCGGAAGCCGCCGAAGCGGCTAACCGCATTGCGCCGGAGCATTTGGAATTATCGGTTGCCGATCCGGAAGCCCTGGCCGCTCAAATCCGCAACGCCGGCGCCATCTTCATGGGCCGTTATACAGCAGAGGCTTTGGGCGATTACTGCGCCGGCCCCAACCACGTACTGCCCACTTCCAGCACCGCGCGTTATTCTTCGCCGCTGGGTGTGTACGACTTTCAAAAACGCAGCAGTTTGATCAATTGTTCGGCTGCGGGTGCTTCGGAGTTAGGCAAGGTTGCTTCTATTTTGGCGCGGGGGGAGAGTTTGACCGCTCACGCGCGGTCGGCGGAATACCGGATTTGATCTCGTTCCCACGCGCCGCGCTCATCGTTATACACAAGTCCGCGAAAGACTAAACTACCAAGTGGCGGACAGAAGAAGGAGAATAACGATGAGCACCTGGGCT
>Ga0207952_1000362_pt1 | contig 40577 bp, 34 predicted proteins | sample SubbioR12Aug_8Ca_FD_184831 | JGI IMG/M metagenome (GOLD analysis project Ga0207952, IMG submission 184831) | Serpentinite rock and fluid subsurface biosphere microbial communities from McLaughlin Reserve, California, USA - CR12Aug_8Ca (SPAdes) | ecosystem: Environmental > Terrestrial > Deep... | reverse complement strand
GATCAAAAATGGAGTAGTATTAGTGATACAACCCCATTTTTGATCGTCGATTTTAGGCGATTTCGCGCAGGTCAAATGGTTTACTTTATTATTTCACAGTCCCTTAACTGCTTTTAAAGTTAGGGATTCATCAGAAATGTTTCTGATGTTTCCGTATAACATTCTCGATACCCGGAAGGGATAAGAGCTAAACGGTAGCGATGGCCAGGTTCAAGCCTATCGTCAAAGATAGTAATCGGGATGAGTAAACGGATATGATTTTCATCAATGAGATCCATGGTATGTAATAAACGGATGCCCGGTTTTGATGGACCGGAAGTGTCTAGTGCATACAACTCAAAGCGCTCAAATTTTTGAGGGCTATAGATCTCCACAATAAACATATCACCCTCTTTTTGTGGCATACGTACAATCTGAGGAGGGCGATGTGGCATACTAGGTGCGGGTGAAGAAAGGTGGCTTCCTGTATCCAGGACTGCCAAGCGCGTCTTAAAATGCGTGCTATAGATTTCTACCCATACAGGAAAGGGAAAGCTCGGAAGACGGTCATCAAAAAAGAGGTCCACTCGGCATCCAGATAACAAGGTTTTATCATGGGGCCATTCTGCACGATAAACACTCGTTGGATCTTTTCTTTTTTCACCCTCTACGTGAATGGGGGGGTGCCAAATGGGGCGGTGGTCCTCGTCTTCCATGAGGGGTGGGGGACCAATTTTACGACGCTCATCTTGCATAAGACGCTTAGTAGGCAATGAGAGCAGTTGGAATAGGAATTGCTCTTCAGGAGAAATGTGTAAAAAACTGCGTTTGGTCAAGCTATAGACTCTAGAGAGTTTCATGGCAGCAAGATCGATCTCTAGCAAAATCCAAGAACTGTGGCCAGGGGCTTTTGCCGTTACCCAAGTTTTCCAGTCGATGGTTTTAGCATTGATGGCAAAGTTTGGGACGTCGATTTCTTCTAATGTGATTGTGTCCTTTTCTTTGCCGCGGACGATCAATACGCTATAGTTCCCCAATTGACTTGTTACGATGTAGTCCCCTGGCTCGGCTTTTGACAATTGCGAAGAAAAATAGGAATTAGGTGTAGCAGCCGAAAGGGTGCTCAGGGAAAAAAGCAGAAAAGTAAGAAGAATGTGTAACATATCTTGATTATAGCGTTTTAGTGTCTTGAGCTCATCTTCAATTTTTTTGTTGATAATTGTAGCAATATTTGGGTTTAAAATGCATTTGATCTTCGATTTGTATAGTTAGATGGTGAATATCAAAGGTTTCCTGAAGAATTTTATAAGCCATAGTCAAGCTGGAAGCGGAGTCTTTAGCTACCAGATGGACACTTAAGGCGGGATGATCGGAGGCAATGGACCAAACATGTAGGTCGTGCACTTCTTCCACCCCGGGGAGTGATGCTAGAGCTTGCTCAATCGCTTCTATATCTAGATTTGGAGGAGAAAATTCCATAAGGATGCAAATGGATTTCCATGCAATTTTTATAGAGCTATAGATAATTCCTAGAGAAAACAAGAGGCTTACTATGGGATCGACAATATTCCAGCCCGTTAGCCAGATGATACCACCGCTTAAAAGAACGCCAAAGCTACCTAATAGATCGCCGATTACATGCAAATATGCAGCGCGCATATTAAGATTGTCTTGGTGACTTGGATGTAATACCTTCATCATAAAGATATTGGCGAAGAGACCGATCGTAGCAATGATCAAAACAAGGCTACCTTGCACTTCCTCAGGGTGAAAAAGTCGTTCAAGGGCTTTGAAGGCAAGTACACCGCAAAGCGCCCACAGTAACATGGTGCTGATTAGAGCGCCTAGCACTTCGGCTCGCTTGAATCCGTAGGATATTTGGGGGGTAGTGGGTTTTTGTGTAAGCTGTGCAATAAATAGACTTAAGGCTAATGTTCCAACGTCAGCAAATATGTGGAGCGCATCGCTTATTAAAGCGAGACTTTTGGCGAATATGCCCCCTACAAGTTCTGCACACATAAAGAATGCAGCAATGCAAATGGCATATAAGAGAGTACGGCTGTGCTGCTTTGATTTAGTATGGCTTACGTGACATCTATGGCCCATGAATTCACTCCCTATATTTTGGTTATTAATGGGTTTAGCAGTTTTTGAACAGTTTGAACTCCATTCGAAAGAGGGAATGGGGAAAAGAAAAGAGATCGTCACTGTTGGTATATTGCAACAATCTGTTAACATATGCGGACATATGTGGAAGATGTTCGTTTGGCTGCTTTTGTGCTCTGGAAGTCTCCTAGCTAATTCTAGTGATTGGCGGCAAGAGATACACTCCATCGATGAAGAAATGCGTACATTAGAGGATCGTAAAACTAAAGTGCTTGGTAGAGCAAATCGTTTGGAAGACAACGCGATTCGTTGGCAATTTATGCCAGACCAGTACAACGAAACCAAGAGAGCCTATGCTCAGGCAGATGCTTATCGAGAAGAGGCTCGGGTGATACAGAGGCAAATTGAACTTCTAGATAGGAAAAAACAGAGAATTCTTGAACAGCACGGCATCATACCTTGAAGAGAACATATCTAGCCCCCTATGGACAATCTTTAGCACTACATACGGATCTTTACCAGCTCACAATGGCTTATGGATATTGGAAAAAACAGATACACGAAAGAGAAGCCGTGTTCCAGTTGTTTTTTCGTAGGAAGCCTTTTGGAGGCACGTTTGCTCTAGCTGCAGGCCTTGAGACAGCTATAAAATACATTAAAGCCCTTTCCTTTGATTCCAGTGATCTAGCTTACCTTGAATCCCTTGAAGGGGCAGGTGGACGTCCTCTATTTGAGCCAGGATTTCTCGAGTATCTAAGCACTTTAAAAATCACATGTGACCTTGATGCTGTTCCAGAAGGAACGCCTATGTTTCCACAAGAACCTCTTGTAAGGGTTCAGGGCCCTCTCCTTCAAGCTCAAATGCTTGAGAGTGCTCTCCTGAATATTATCAATTTCCAGACGCTGATTGCCACGAAAGCTGCTCGAGTGATGTTAGCTGTCAAAGGAGATCCTGTTGTGGAATTTGGATTGCGTAGAGCGCAGGGTATTGATGGAGCCTTATCGGCTGCGAGGGCAGCTTTTATTGGAGGGTGTATGGGAACCTCCAATGTGTTAGCAGGAAAATTACTGGGTATTCCTGTGAAAGGTACTTTTGCACATAGTTGGGTGATGGTTTTTCATAGTGAAGAAGAAGCATTCAATGTTTTTGCAGAAGTGTTGCCTGAGAGCTGTATTTTTCTTGTCGATACATATGATACGATCCTTGGAGTACATAAAGCAGTAAGAACTGCGAAAAAACTACGCGAGGGGGGCGTAGAGATGCTGGGGGTTCGTATAGATTCTGGCGATTTGGCTCATCTTTCTATAGAAATCCGTAAAATCCTTGATGAGGCAGGGTTTAAAGACGCTAAAATCATGGCTAGCAATGAACTTGACGAACACCTTATTCGCGACCTCAAACACCAAGGGGCTAAGATCGATTTCTGGGGTGTTGGGACCCATTTGGTGACTGGTAAGGATCAACCAGCTTTCGATGGTGTGTATAAGTTGTCGGCTCTTCAAGATGAGAAGGGGGAATGGCTTCATAAACTCAAGATTTCAGAGCAGATCGCAAAAATAACAAATCCAGGGATTTTGCAAGTTAGACGCTTTGAAAGACAGGATCAGTATAGTGCAGATATGATCTATGATACACTGGGGGGCATACAGCAAGCTGCTAGGATCGTCGATCCCACGGATCCAGCTCTTGTACGTACTGTGAGCAAAGAAAGTAGTTATCGAGATCTTCTTGAGCCTGTGTTGAGGAAGGGAGCAGAAGTCAAGCCGATGCCTAAGTTATCTTCTATTCAGCAGTATGCCCAAAGAGAATTATCTAAGTTTCATCCTGCGATACGTAGGTTTTTAAATCCACAGATGTATCTTGCGGGCCTTGAAAAATCACTTTTTGATCGCAAAGTGCAATTAATCGAAAACATACAAGATAGAGGGGACTTTTGAGAGCACTTATTATAGTAGACATGCAGAATGATTTTATGCCGAATGGCCCACTGGGAGTATCCGGTGCTAATGTACTCATTCCTGTGATCAATCAACTCATCCCTCAATTTCCTCTGGTTATAGCCAGCCAAGACTGGCATCCTGCCAATCACGTCAGTTTTGCCGATAATCATCCAGGGAAAAAAATAGGCGATATCATCGAAGTGGCTGGCTATTCACAGGTCTTATGGCCAGTACATTGTGTACAAAATACTGTAGGGGCAGAGATTGTACCCGGCCTAGCAACCAAAGGAATTCAAGCTTATTTTCATAAAGGTACAGATCCCAAAGTAGATAGTTATAGTGCGTTTTTTGATAACGCCCGTCAGCGTAGCACCGGCCTTGAAGATTATTTACGGTCACACAAAGTGACAGAGACCTACTTTGTAGGTGTAGCTACAGATTATTGTGTGTTGTATTCGGTCTTCGATGCTGTGGACTTAGGCTTTTCTGCCACTATGGTTCTTGATGCTTGTGCTGGGATTGATCTCAATAAGGGGGACGTTGAGAAATCTTTACTAGCGATATCTGCGATAGGTGGGAAAATCATTCAATCAGATGCTTTGTTCAGGGATGATTGTTTCCGAGTTTAAAGAGGTCATATTTAAGGATGCTTCCGGTGTCTCCAGTTGAGAATCATACACGGGTTGCAAGAGGCCTGTATCAAGGCTGCTAGTATTGAATGCATCGAGAGCTACTTGCGAATCTAGGGGGGCCTTTTGTAGAGCAGCCAATAGTTCGGCCGTTTGAGGAGGATTATACGTTTCAATAGGAATACCGTCCTGGGTGCTGATGGAGGAGAATTTTTGGAGTATATGATCTCTTATGTCTGCAGGAGGTTTTTTTGTTGTAAGGTCTCTTGGGGTAACGTGTTTTTGAAATTTGGGTGTGTGGGTTTGAGCATACAATTTTTGAATTGTTGTTGTATTGGCAATGATGGTGTGAATTTGTTGCCTTAACTTTTTTTGAGATATTTTAAAAAAAGAAAAAAACCCTTTTGATAGGAAAGTTGTTTTTTGAGCTTCAGAGAGCCCTTTCTCAGAAAATGTATTAGTTTGTAGCTTAAAAGAGCTAAAGGGGAGTTCTAGCCGTTGAGCGCTTGTTCCTGCACCTTTTTGTAATATGATTGTTTCATGATCAATATCAAGTTTAATAACGGATCGTAAATTTCCTTCAGCATCGTAGCTGACTATTGGGTACTGCTTTCTCTGCAGGATCACTTGTTTCGCTACCATCTCTGTAGAGTTCGTCAAATTTGCAACAAGAGAATCAGATGTTTTTCTTTCACTTTTCTTTGTCATTGCAATGGATAACCCATTTTTGGGCATAGAAAAATCATACTCTTCTCCTTTGAGGAGAACTGTAGTAGACCTCTCGTAATCAATATGTACCATTCTAGGTGGATCGGTAGGATTGATTAAAATAATGGAGTCTTGGCAGGGAAGAACTACACTCATGTGATGCGGTGGAGTGGTAGGCGATTTTTGGCTAGGGGAGATGTAGGCACTGAGATGCAGGTTTTCTCGTATGAGCTGAACAAGTTTCTCACTTTGTCCAATGCATGAAGCCCCGTGGTTTAGATCTATTTCTTCTGTTGGAAGGGGTTGAAACTCTAAAAAAGCTTGGGCTTCGGAAATATTTTGGTGAGTGATTTTTCTTTCTTGGTAAAATCGGATATATTGGCAAAGAAGACCCAAGGTATTGTAGTCTACCGTATTAGCAAAGGAGTCTACTAGACGTCGTAATGGGTCGATAATTTCACCCCCAATTACGGTAGCCTTCGGAAGAACAGTTCTATCGGTATAGTTTGGGAGAGGTAGATACGAGTAATAGTTGGAAAAATCTTGAGTTTTTGTAGTCATAATAGCTTTTGCATGAGTAGCTTTGGCATTTTTTTACATAAAGTCGACGTTAAAAGTTTTGGGGGATTTCTATGGGTGAATTCGCGGATCTGGTCTCATAGCTTAAGGATTCAATCCCTCTCTTAATAAGAGCATTCATGACTGCTTGCTTGTAGGTGGGAAGAGTTGAGGAACCCTTCAATCGCTCAAAAAGAGCATCAATAGTAGTCTCTGAGCTTAGTTTTTCTGTAGCTAGAGCAGCGGATAGTTTATTCCATTGGTAATCATACACAGGTTGCAGAAGGCCAGTTTGACGACTTAGAGCATTGAATTCTTTAAGTACCTTATCTCGAAAATCTCCAAAATGACCTTCTCTAATCTGCAGAGTATTCCCAAGCGCTTGGGTGATTGCTTGCTTGTAGATAGGGAAGGTAGAAGAAGGGTTCAGTGTGCCTAACAAGGCATCGAGAGTAGCTTGCGAATTTAAGGGGGCTTTTTGTAGAGCAGCCTCTAGTCTCCCTAACTGAAACTCATACACAGGTTGCAGAGGGCCGATTTGACGACTTAGGGCATTGAATTCTTTAAGTACCTCATCCCGCACATCTCCAAAATGACCTTCTCTAATTTGCAGAGTATTCCTAAGCGCTTGGGTGATTGCTTGCTTGTAGATAGGGAAATCAGGAGAGGCGCTTAGTTCCTTTAGGAGGTTATTCAGAGGTGTTTGTGAATCTAAAGGAGCCGCTTTTTGTAGAGCTGTTTCTAGCTCTAGCATCGATGTGTTGGGCAGGTCTTGAGGAGGATTTGTTTGTGGGTAGATAGTGGTAAATTCTCTAAGTATATGATCTTGCAGGTTCGAGCTTGTGCTAGCGGGGAGGGGTGGAGTCGCAGGTTTACGAAATCTTGGAGTTTCAGTCTGGTCATATAAATTTTGAATTACTCTAGTGTTATCGATGATCGTGCGAATTTGGAGCTTTAGTATACCTTGAGGCGTTTTGAAAGAAGAGAAAAAATCCTCCGATAAGAGGGCCATTTTTTCAGCTTCTAAAACTCCTTCTTTAGAAAATGTATTGCTTTGCAAGTTAAAAGAGCTAAAAGGACGCTCTAGTCGTATAGCGCTTTTCCCATCACCTTTTTGCAAGATGATTGTTTCATGATCAACATCGATTTTAATGACATGTAAGACTTTCCCTTCAGCATCATAGCTAACAACAGGATACTGTCTTCTTTGCAAGACTGACCATTTTGCCACTGCTTCCGCAGAATTTGTCAGATTGGCCACTAGATAAGTTGATACTAGAGTGCCAGAACTTACCTCTGTCTTACTAATAGACACGCCACCGTTAGGGATGAAAAAAACATAGTCCTCCCCCTTGATTTTAACAGTTTTAGGAGTGTCGTAATTGATTAGAAGCATCCTAGGTGGATCAGTTGGATTAATCAAAACAATGGAGTCTTCGCAAGGTACAACTATACTCGCGTGATGAGGGGGAGTTGAGGGGGATTTTTGGGCTGGAGCAATATAGGCCTGGAGTTGCAGCTTCTCTTTTATGAGTTGAACAAGCCTTTGGCTTTGTCCAATACAGGTAGCCCCGTTAGTTGCGTCTATTTCTTGTACTGGGTTGGGTTGAAATTCTTTAAAAGCTTGAGCTTCGGAAATACCTTGGGCGGTGAATTTTCGCTCTTGGTAAAATTGGGTATATTGGCAAACGAGACCTAAGCCATTATAGTCTAATGTATTAGCAAAAGAGTCCACTAAAGCTGTTAAATGATCAAAAACAGCGGCTCCTTGCGTAGGGGCTTTTGGAAGAGCATTTATATTAGCATAGTTGGGTAAGGGCAGGTGGGAGTAATAGGCGGATAAGCTTTTAGTATCGGAAGACATAATAATTGCTTAGGTAGATAAAAATGCGACTAATTAGTTTGTTCTTTGGGTGTCTATTTTATCATTTAATTGTTGTTTTGTCTATGTTAAAAAACCAAAAAAACCAATAACCAATAAAAAAATACGATGCAAGTTTGATTTTTGTAACTAGGTATTAGACTTTTTGCGTAACAGGTTCTACCTGTTAAAATCGACCTTTTCTCGTCATTTCGATCCGCGATTCCTCGGCCTACACACTTCGTGTATGTCTCGTTATCGTAGATCGAAATGACGAGAAAATCTCCGATTTTCCCAGGTGAAGCAAGTTACGCAAGTCTATTGATTGTTATAGGCTTATGTCTAAATACGGCGAGCGAGTTAAATAATTATTTTAATTTCAATGATTAATTTGATGAGATTGTCTTTCCTGTTACTACCTGCGTATAAGACAAAATCATAGTGCCCTCTAAGAGGGGTGGTCAGTAGTTGCTGTAAATACGAGGAGTTCTCCTGGTTGACAATCGAGGACCTGACAGAGAGCCTCAAGTGTACTGAAGCGTATGGCTTTGGCTTTGCCAGTTTTAAGGATAGAAAGGTTTTGTTCTGTAATTCCTACCGCTTCAGCTACCTCTTTGGAGCGCTTTTTTTTCTTTGCAAGCAGAACATCTAAATTCACTATGATGGGCATAGTTCAAAGTCTCTTGTTAAATCGTTGCTGCTTGTTCATCTTGTAGTTTACGCCCTTCATTCATTACCCAAGAAACGAGAATAATGATCGTTGCTATGATGACAAGATGGAGCTGTTCCATGCCAAAGGCTACAGAAATCGTTCTTTCTCCTGGAGGATTGCTAATGGTCAGAGCAAGTGTTAATAATCCAAGATACAAAGGGTATACGAGTTGGCCTATTAAAAGGCACCATCCAAGACGTTGAATACAGATAACGCTTTTTTGCGAAAAGAACTCGAAACGTTCAAAGAGCCCAAACAGTCTGACCAGCAGGAGCAAGGCTGTGGTTTGAAAAGCAACGGGAATCAAAGAGATAAGGAAACCGATCAGCTTCGTGTGGGCAGGTATCTCAGTAAAAGGTTTAATGGAAATACCTGAAATCTCGGGAAATGGAGAGCAATAAACAAGCGGCTTAAGAAAGGGGTAGCCATTAGTGATCCACGCCCCCGCTACGATAACTGGAAGAGCTAGAGCTGTGATGAAAAACAAGAGTTTTAATACACGGCTTAAAGTGCGAATTTTTCTTGGTGAGTAGTTCATGGGAGCCTCCATCAGATTTAATGGCTGGAATTATCGAAAAACGATAATTTATTGTCAATATTCAACCATTTTCCGGATGCTCCATAACACACAGCCCCTTTAGGGCTGTGTTGCCGGGAGATCTGAAGGCTAGTCGACCACCTTGCCTATACGAAGGTTGGCTATTTTAGGGTACATATCTTGAGGTGGTCTTACTACACCAATACCGCCAAGACGTTCGCGGAGTTCCATAAGTGCGATACCAAGTTCATTGGCTCCTGAACCATCACCATTATCTGCCCAGAACGCATCGCGGCCAGGAGGACAATGCTCTACGAGATAGGCATCCCCTGTCGCTAGTAAAAGTTCGTGCAGTTGCGGGTCTTGAAACTTAGCTTCAAGGACTCTTTGCATATGAGCGACATTGAACCGGTGTTTTACCCAATTGGCATCAGCTGTGATCGTTTTAGCTAGTTGACGAGCCTTATCGCCATCTAATTTAGTGAATTTTTTTGCCTGTTTAGGATCTTTTCCTGCTTGGAAAGCGGCTTCAGCACATATGTAGGTATGACCATCTAATGTGATAGGGCTTTTATGGAAATTTCCAAAACAAGCAGTCTTAGGATCAGACTTGTGTTTATAGAAGGCGATGAAATGATGATCTCTGGCTATTTGCTTTAGGAGATGAACCTGTCTAGTGTGAGCGGTGTCAACAATAGGAGCGGCTTCTTCTGCTTCTTCAGGTGCTGAATGACCCGTAAAAGCATAGAATGCTGGAGGTGCCGCTACGACACCGGTACCACCCATGGTTGCACGGAGTTCCATGAGCAGAATCCCCAGAGTATTGGCACCTTTGTTGTCTTGGCCTATATCCCAAAAGTTATCTGTTCCTTGCATGATGAGGCAAGCACTACCTGTTGCTAGCAATAGATCTTTGAGTTCTGGGTTTTGTTTAAATTTCGCTTTCAGAACATTTTTCATGCGATCTACATTGCGTTGGAACCAACCTGGGGTCACCTTGACACCCTTTCCATGAGCGGCAGCTTGGGCTCCATCTAACGAGGTGAACTCCCCTTTTTTAGAAATGTCACGCCCTGCTTGAAAAACGGCTTCAGCGCAATGAAATATAAGGTCGTCATAACGGATGTTGCAGGGGAAATAACTTCCTAAGAAGGCTGTCCTTGTATCACCGTCCACATTAGAAAAGGGAACAAAGCCGTGGTTAGCTGCTAAACGGGCTAACTCCATCGATGGGGTGGTTACTTGAGGAACTTCTGAAATTTCGACATCATCATCAAGTGCTGCAGCTGAAGCAGAAGGTTTAGGTATCGTTACAACACCTGTACCACCAAATTTTTCGCGGAATTTCATGAGCAAGATGCCTAGCTTATTATCACCTTGACCATCTTGGCCAATATCCCAAAAACCGTCATTTCCTTGCATCACTAGACAAGCATTTCCTGTTGCAACTAGACGCACTTGTAGACTTGGATTTTGCGTAAATTTTGCATTGAGAACGTTTTTCATACGATCTTCTTTGCGCTTAGCCCAATCTGAAGTAGCTTTTATGGTTTGTTTTTTAGCAAGGGTTTGAGTTCCATCGAGTCCAACAAATTCTTTCATTTTAGCGGGGTTACGACCGGCTTGAAAAGCTGCTTCAGCGCAACTAAAGACAACTCCATCAAATTTGATTGTACAAGGATAATGCCCTCCCAAGAAATCGGTTGTTGGATCGGTAGAGTCATTCAAGAATATGACTGCTGGCTTTGATGCCCTAGAAGGAGGAGCGCTTGCAGCAGGAGTTGCTCCAGATGGATTTTTTGATTTAATACCAAGTGCCTGGGGCTGCATTTGCATGTGTTGCGCATCATAGACAGATCCTTGGGGATGTTGCGCAAATTCACGAGCAAATGGGAGAAAGTTTCCCTCTCCTTTAGCATTGTGATCATTGATAACAGAAAAAATAATGAGATCAAATGCATTTCGGAAATAGGCATCGATCACGTTTCGGAAGATTTCAGCCATGTGAGCAGGAGGATTGTTAAAGGCTCCACAACCAAAGGCACTTAGAATCACTGCGCGATTGCCATGTGCATAAGCGGCTGCCAGCATGGTATAGATTTTTCTTTCCGTTAGATCTAATTCTCTCCCTGACAAACGACCTTTATCAAGAAGCGGATTTTTGATGGCTGCTGTGGAGATCACATTAATAGGAAATGGGCGATCAAGACACTCATAGCCGCGATGTTTACTAGCTCGGAATACTGGAACAGCCGGAGAATAAATGACAGCAGCTGAACCTAGTTCGGTAGAAATAGGGTAGAGGGTTCTTGTTTGTTTGCCATCTTGACTGGGTGGAGATAATGCATCTGTAAGACCTGTTCTGCGGAAGAGATCCTCCTCCTGCGCGTCTCTACGGTCTCGAATACCGCCCCCCGGCCGGCGGTCATTAGCCATGTTTAAAAGAGCAATATGCTGTGGATCAAATCCTTCTGTAGTACAGAGATAACGTGCGACTTCAAGACAATCTCTGTCCTCGACAATAATCCGTTGCCTGCATCTAGGGTCGTTACATACGACTTTGTCTTTTGGTTCTAGAAAAGGTTGTGTATTCTGTACCGAGAAACTAGTGTCAAGGGTCTGATCTATGAATAAACCACTGCCAGTGTCAACGGGGTAAGCTCCACGTCGCAGGTACGATACAGTTTCTCTCCAGATCCCATCAATGTACTGAAGATGTGCTTCTTTAGGATCGACAGTTGGCAATGGGTACCTGGATGTTGCTGAGAGATGATGAACAGTTCTTTGAGCAAGAGGCATCATTGGAGCGCTGCTTGGTGATGGAAAAGCGAGTTGAGGTGCTTGAGTCCTCTGAATCAATTGTTGTATACGAGTGATAGAGGCTGTGCATTGTTGCTGGATATGTGTATAGGTAGGCTTTACAGGGGCTGGTATTGGATTAGAATCATGTGCAACAACAGCGTCATATACGCCCTTCTGAGACAATGCGCTTTGGAGGGCTTGGCATCTAGCTAGTAAATGAGCTAACTGACTAGGGTCATTTTTGGGGGATTGCTCATATTGTGTGATCTCTGTTTGTATCCCTTGTAACTCTTGGAAGCGCCCTTGAAGGAAAGAGCTAATTGTGGTCGACATAGTTAAATCCTTATTATATTGTATGTTCTCTCTATTTTATCATAAAAATAACAATGAAGAGATTGCGGTATCTATAACCGCAATCTCTTCGTCGTGTGTGTTTAGAAGGATTGTTGTTGTGCCCGGATCCACTGCAACTGCCCTTGGGACATTGCTTGGAATGGTTTTGCACCTGGTGTTACCCACGATGGAGTGTACTCTGCATTGCCCTGGCATAGCTCCAATCTAGCAGCTACAACGTTTCGAGCTAGCACTGAGTCTCTAGTTTCTTTTGCAGCAGTAACTAATGCCCTATCGTTTTGAAAGGTTGCTTGTATAGAACGCTCGATCGTTCCATAAGTCAATCCATCTACAGCTGATTGAAGGGCTTTGAATTCTTTAACAAGCCTATCAAATTCCAGCCGTTGCGCAGCATCTTGGAATTTTGGAGGATTTTTTGTTATTTCAGCGAGTATGGAATAGAACGCCCCACTAACGTTGTTCATACAGTGGTACATTGCCATATCAAGCTCATAGGTAGATAGAGCTGGATTAGTAAGCGCACCTTGTCTGCTTAGAAGAAGTTGTGTGTGATGTATTAGTTGATACATTTCTGCGTACAACTCATGACCTGCAGTAGAGGCTACAGTAAGCCTGCTCAATCGTTTTTGTTCTGTTTCTAAGTAACGGATTTGATCGTTTCCTAATTGTGCAAGGTGTTTTTGGAGACCATCGTCTTTTATTTTGAGAACTTCCACAAAATGTCTTGGTAAATAGTCTAAATTATCTCTGCACAAGCGCAATCGGGCATCAATAATATAATGCGCGAATGGGTTGCCTCTTAGCTTTGATATTAAATCTTGGTTATTTCCTCCTGTTGCTTCGGTGGATGTAACTAAGGTCCCAATAAAACAACCTTTAATTGCATCAAGATGAGCTTTTAATTGCTCACGAACAGCGAGTAAATTCTGTCGGTTTTTTCCTTCAAGCTGAGGAATGGTTTCTTCAATAGAAGCAAGCTTTTCCCCAATTTCATTATACACACTAAAGAGACCCTGGTAAACCATATCTATCTCATAAGTGGAATAGGATCCTTGGATAAGAGCAACTTGTCTGCTTAGCAAAACACTTAGCTTTCTATCGAGCATGAAAAGATCTGTAGCTAATTGTTGCACGTTTTGAGGATATGTTGCGATAGGTCCTAGTAAGGTTGTTAGGCGTGGTCGCCAAGAATCACTTCCTACTACTGGGCGTGTAGCGGCCTGTGGCGCTGATGTCGAGGCAACTTTGGGCTCTGAAGCGGGCTTAGCTGAAGGAGCTTTAGAGTCTGAAGTGGGCTTAGCTGAAGGAGCTTTAGAGTCTGAAGTGGGCTTAGCTGAAGGAGCTTTAGAGTCTGAAGTGGGCTTAGCTGAAGAAGCTTGAGGTTGGGATAGTGAGGCTGGAGGAGTGTCATAGCTCTGAAATGTTGTATTGAAAATGTCTTCAGAATAAAAAAAGGCGGCTGACTTGTCCCTAGAAGAGGGAAGAGGTAGCACAGTATGTGTTGCAGAGAGAGTGGGCAGAGGGGTGGATACTGGCTGATGAAAAGTAACTGTAGCCAAGGATGTTAGTAATGACGTAGCAAACGTTGTATTTACTAGGAAAACCCGAGAATCGGCTTCTCCCAATGCCTCTTTCAAGGCTGCTTGCAGGGCCTTAGCTGTGTTCTCCAGGTTGTCGGTGGCATGGTTTCTTCCCCACTTAGGATCTGAGGTTTTAGGCTTGCCAGAACAGACGTGAATTTGTGTGAGAAATGTAGAGCGAAGATCTTTTGTGAATCCTTTGGATGATACAGCATGCAGTTGTTCCATAAGCTCTGTAACGCGTGGTGTGTCACGTTGCTCAAGAGCTTGGAAAAGATCAAAATATAGACTGACTTCTTCTGGGTTTGGCAATTCTTGACTCAAGCTAAAGATTTGAGCAGTGTATGTATCTAAAGCCTCTAGGAGTGCTGCGATTTTTTGACGTTCTTGAGTAGATGGATTAGGGACGAGCCGCAGGTCGTCGACTTGTTTTGCAAGGATGATATAACTCATTTTGAATCCAAGAGAATTGACAGTCTTATGCGTCTTTAAAGCCTTGATTGTCAATTCCGCATTACCTATGGCATCGGCAGTTTTCAGTTTTAGTGCTAATGGGTGCATGTTGGCTTGTACGCGGTTCAATAGAGTTTCAGTTTTACGTAACGATGACATCTCGTCTTTCTTAGTAGATTTTAACACAGCTCCTCTAAGAGCATGGAGTTGAGCTCGGGCGGAATTTGTGATTTCAACGGCGCGAAGGATAGCTGCTTGATCTGCGCTTGTCGCTACCTGAGTAGGAATAACACAAGAAGAGAGTTGGTCTTGTAAAGCTTGTAGACTTTGACTTATTGATGTGGTGCTCATGGTGCTCCTTAATTTTTTAATACCTGTTTATGTTTTTGCTTAGTAAATGATAACACTCTGGCGTTTATTGTTTCAATGGATAGTTTATTTTTTTATTAACAAACTAAAAATTCGCAGATTATTTTTCGTGATTTGGTTTTCTAATACATCTATCTGCCGTTACTTACAGTTAAAAATGCTGAAAAACTTGAATTTTTATTTATTGATTTTGATATTAACATGATATAAATCAGGGTGTTGCGTTTTAATTAAAATATTTTTTACAAAATTTGCCATATGTACACAGTACTGTTTATTTTTTATAAAGGGATTTTTTATTTTTTCTTATTAATTCGAGTTTCGTTGTTAATTGTTTATTTTAAAAAAATAGTAGGACGGTTTTTGGGGATAGAGCCATTCTCGGTGTTGATTTTCCCTGCAGGAAAATCAACACAAAAAGAAATTTTACCCCAAAGTCTGCCTATGAAACCAATTTGTGAAATGAGCCAGAATTGCCATTTTCACCCCACAAGCAACTTATTGAAATAGAAGCTCTTATCCAGACACTTGTTTCGCGTTGTGCTCATCTTCCGAAGGAAGTGAGTACAACGGGAATGGCTCGGATAGATAAACTGTATAAATTTTTTTATAGATGGGTTTAAAATTCTTCATCCATCCTTTCTGTAGGTTGTGTTTTTCGGAATTGGAATGAAAATTAAGAGGTTAGAGCCTCAAGGATTTTTGGGATCAGCATAGAGGAAGCGATACGCTCTTGTTGCATAGAATCTCGATGGCGGATGGTCACAGTGTCATCTTCCAGGGTTTGGAAATCGATGGTAATACAAAGAGGGGTGCCGATTTCATCATGACGTCGATAGCGCTTACCAATAGCACCAGAATCATCATAGTCGATGGCCCAACGTTGACGCAGTTGTTCAAAAATGGGTCTTGCTTTTGCAACCAAGGGTTCTTTTTTCATAAGGGGGAATACAGCAGCTTTAACAGGTGCTATCTTAGGGGATAGACGAAGCACAGTCCGAGTGTCACCATTATCTAAAGTTTCAAGAGCATAAGCATCACAGAGGATGGCTAAGAAAGTACGATCGAGGCCGAAAGTAGGCTCTATGACATGAGGGAGGTATTTTTCCTGAGTTTTAGGGTCGGTGTATTCGAGATTGACCTTAGCGAATTCTGAGTGACGTTTCAAATCAAAGTCTGTTCGGTAGGCTAGGCCGTATAGTTCAGAGCGGCCAAAGGGAAAATCGAACATAACGTCGATGGTTCTTTTGGAGTAATGGGAGAGTTTTTCTTTAGGGTGTTCATAGAGAGAAAGGCGGTGTTTTGATAAACCAATTTCATCGCACCAAGCTTGCATCGCATTTAGCCATTTCTCGAAGTGTTCTTCCCAAACATTTGGATGAAGAAAGTATTCGATTTCCATTTGTTCGAATTCGATGACGCGGAAAAGAAAATTCCCTGGAGTGATCTCATTGCGAAAGGCTTTTCCGATCTGTGCGACTCCAAAAGGAACCTGCACGCGCATAGTGTCCACAATATTGCGGAAATCAAGAAAGATAGCTTGGGCTGTTTCTGGGCGGAGATAAGCAAGATCATCACTAGCAGTGCTAGATGTTTTGCTTAAATGTGTTGCAAACATAAGGTTGAAGTGGCGTACAGCTGTCCAATCTCTTGCACCACACTTAGGGCAGGAGATTGCATGTTCTTTGACGAGTTGGTCCATCTCCTCGACAGATAACCCTTCCACATTTCTGCATAAGCAGGCTTCTAAGAGGTGATCTGCTCGTATACGAGCTTTGCACTGTTTGCAGTCGATGAGTGCATCACTAAAACCAGCTACATGACCAGAAGCTTCCCAAGTGCGTGGATGGAGCAAAATAGGGCCATCAAGACCCACCATATCCTCACGTAAATGAACAAATCGCTTCCACCAAAGATCGCGGATGTTTTTTTTGAGTTCAGCTCCATAGGGCCCGTAGCTATAGGTATTGGCAAATCCTCCATAGATCTCAGATCCCGGGTAGACAAATCCTCTCCGCTTAGCAAGAGCGACGATATGTTTAAGAGTGGTGTCTTGTCCAGTGGGCTGACTCATTGCTGTCTCCTCGAGATTCGAGGGCAAAGTGTAGAGAGCCTGTTGTTAAAAAACAATGCGAATTGAGAAGAGGTAGTCAAAAAGCCCAAAAATCGGTGAACTTGGGTTTTACAACTACCTCAGAAGACTAAAGCTCAGCTAGAGTGCGACGGATAGCCTCGATACGATCTTCTCTAAGATGTGAGATGTGATGACAGAACTTCTTACAGACGTCCATGCTCTCACAAAATACGAATTTTCCGTAATGAGGGTCAGATTTTTTTATATTCTTAGCTCTCTCATGGATACCATAAAGATGCGCATAAATTTTTCCTGGCAATTTTGGAGAGATTGAGGCAAGGCATGCTAGGTTAACTAGGGCTTCATTTCTATTGCCTTCTTCAAGCTGTTGTATCATTAGCTCTAAAAGCTCTCTAGGTTGGGGGGTGTCATTAGCGGACTTTCCCTTTAAGCTGCCTTGTGTGGTAGGTTCTGGGGGAAGAGTCGTTGCAGGGCCAGCTTCTGCAGCAGAGTCTTGTTTTTTTGTTGTTGTGTACCATGCCTGCATTCTATCTAGTACAGAAGCTATCTTTTCGAGAGCTTGTAATTCTTGTTGGGCGGTAGTGGGGGTGAGTCTAAGCACCTCTTCATATGTAACACGATAGTGATCTATATAGGTAGTGTCGTCATCGATCTCTAACTCTTCAGCGGTAGTAGTTAGTCCTCGTTCAATAGTAGTTTCTAGGCGTGAGACATCCTCTAAAAGTTGTCGAACACGCTCTGCACAAGGTCTTTTTTTCTCTAGAGCTTTAGCAGAGGCTTCTATAGCCCTTAGCTCGACATCTGTTATAGGTCGGGATCGAACGCGCTCTAGTAAATCGGTGATTTCAGGGACAATAGCGTCTATTCCCGCAATCTTCTGCTCATAAGACGCTCTAGTGTGGAGGTCCTCGAGGACTAAGGCTTGTATTCTACACACTTCTAAGGAGTCTTTGAGGGTGGTAAATCGCTCTCCCCATGTTTGCTTAGTTTGGTGGGGAATATCTTCATGTGTACGCTGCTGCTCTATTAACGAGGAGCGCAGGTCTGACATATTCTTTGTTAGATTGTTTACAGCATCAAAAGCAGCTCGAATGGCTTGGATATTTACTGCCATGAGATTCTCCAATAAAAACATTGATAATTGATTGTATCATTATTTCGCATTTAGTTTAATCATTAAAATTATTTGTATTCCATCTTTATTGTTAAGATAAAATTCATGCGATCTGTAGTGTTTTTAAGACAATTTTCTCGAGTTTAATTTTTTAGACGGTTAAAATCTGACATTTTTGGTTATTTATGCTAGGACATACTCTAGAAGAATTGCAAGAGAGTTTACAGGAGTTGGGTAGACCTAAATTTCGGGCAGCCCAAATCTGGAAGTGGGTCTATGAAAAAGGGGTAACTGATTGGTCTTGTATGACTGATTTGAGTCAGGACCTGCGGGAGGCTATGCAGAGCCAGCTGCAACTCGAAACTCTTAGGTTAATTCGTAAGCAAGACTCTGTGGATGGGGAGACGACGAAGTTTCTTTGGGAACTTTATGATGGGAAATTGGTAGAGTCTGTACTGATTCGTTCTGCCGATCGGCGCACAGTTTGCGTTTCTTCTCAAGTGGGGTGTCCAGCTCGATGTGCATTTTGTGCTTCTGGCAAACAAGGGTTGATTCGTCACTTAGAGGCAAGAGAAATCACAGAACAGGTATACCAAATCGATAGGTTACTTAAAGCGCAGAAAGAGAGGGTTTCTCATATTGTTTATATGGGAATGGGGGAGCCTATGGAGAATTACGGCAATGTTTTGCGCTCTATTCGGATTATGAACGATGCAAAAGGGTTGAATATCTCTCAAAGAAAAATGACTGTTTCTACGGTAGGTGTTGTAGAGGGTATCGATCGTTTTGCAAAAGAAGGTTTGCAGGTCAACCTAGTGCTTTCCCTTCATGCGCCCAATCAACGTCTTCGGCAAAAATTGATTCCCTATGCACGTCGATATTCTCTAGAAGATGTTTTGATGGCTATGCGCTCTTTTGCTAAGACAACTAAACGCGACATCACGTATGAGTATACTTTGATGAAGGATCTTAATGATCAAAAAGAGCATGCGGAGGAGCTGGCAGAGTTGCTCAAACACGATCGATGCACGGTAAATCTCATTCCTTATAACCCTGTCGAGGGGATCTCTTTAAGTCGACCTCCTAAGGAGTCTATTATTCTTTTTAGGGAGATTTTAGAAAAAAAGGGAATTAATACCACATGGCGTTATACAAAGGGTAAGGACATAGCTGCAGCTTGCGGTCAGCTAGCATTACAAGAAAAAATAGAGCACGGTTCAAACTTGGCAATCATTGAGTAATAACGAGCAATGGATGAAGTGGCTTTGATTTTTTTACTGGCGGAGTGCGATGCTTCTATATTCAGGAAAAATCAAGGGTGGTTTGCCGATTTGAACAGGGTGAAAGACTAACTGACGATGCTTTGACAGGAATGTAGTAAAGAGTCTAGTTGAATTTTAAGAATAGCTAAGTATATTTCAGAGAATCATTAAGGAGGTTGTTCTTGAATATCGCGATGGTGCTCACAGTGGCACGGATTTTCATGAGCCCAGTGTTCTTACTTGTCTATCTCTATTACGAGAGAATGGGGGTGCCGTTAGTCGTGTTGCCTTGGCTACTCATAGGCCTTCTTTCTCTGACGGAACTGTCTGATCTTTTTGATGGATTTTTAGCAAGAAAACGTAACCAAGTGACAGATCTTGGGAAAGTATTAGACCCCATGGCAGACAGCATATTTCGGCTTTCTGTTCTTTTAACGTTTACGCAAGGGATCATTCAACTCCCCATTTTGCTGGTATGCGCGTTTTTTTATCGCGATTCTATGATTAGTACTTTGCGAACGATTTGTGCTATGCGTGGTGTGACATTGGCTGCTCGATTAAGCGGTAAGATCAAAGCGGGCTTTCAGGCAGTTACAGCTTTTGTGATTTTGATTTTAATGATCCCTTATTCATTGGGAATGCTTAGTTTAGAGAGTTTGAGGTCTGTGAGTTTTTATAGTGTGCTCATCGCCGCAGTATATACGGTGTTTTCAGGTTTTGAGTATGTAGTGTCTAATTTTTCTTTTATTAAACGGGCTCTTTTGAAGGAGTCAGTTTCTGATACAGCTCAAGATACTGCTGCGCAGAATGTTTCCAACTAAAATCTGCATTGAATCCGTGCTGCATTAATTCGATCCAACGCTCAGGTTGGGTCGTTTTATATTTTATAGCACGATCTAATGCCCATCGGATACCGCTGACATCTGGGTGTTTAAAGGTAAATCCGTTGCGTTTGTCTAGAGAAGCAGAGGAGGTGTCTATATCAAAGATGGTATCGGCTAATCCTCCAGTCTCCCTCACCAAGGGAATAGTGCCATAACGCAGTGCTATCATTTGTGTAAGTCCACAAGGTTCAAAGATAGACGGTACAATGAGAATATCTGATGCAGCGTAAAGCAGATGGGCGAGTGTTTCATCTTGGTCTAACCAGATAGCTACATTGGGATCGTGATGTAGATCTTGCCGAAGTTTTATAAAAATCTCTTCGAGATCCTTTGGAGGCTGTGACCCGAGTAAGACAAATTGTCCCCCGAGTTCTAGCGTGCGTAAAAGACATTCTTTGATGAGTTCAGGCCCTTTTTGAGGAACTAAACGAGAAATGCATGTGACAAGAGGGGCTTGGCTAGCGCCTAGCTTAAGGTGCATTTGAATGAATTTTCGATTCTCCCGTTTGGCCTCCAGAATTTTTTCGATTTGCTCTTTAGTATCGTAGGACCTTATGGAGAATTTTTTTACAAGATGAACATCTGTTTCGGGGTCCCAAGTAGCAAGATCAATCCCATTAAGGATGCCAGTTAGTTTGGGTGCAATGGCTCTAACTTCTTTGTCTAAGCCGTAGCCTCCTTCAACCGTTGCGATTTCCTGTTGATAGGTTGGCGAAACTGTAGTGACTGCATCAGCATAGAGCATGCCTCCCTTGAGTAGATTGATGAGGTGGGGGGAAATAGGGTCTTGCATTTTATTGGGATAAAGATAGCTTTCTCCAAGAAGTCCAGCTTGAGAAAGGTCAAAAGGCGAACATTGGCCCTGATGCAGGATGTTGTGAATAGTAAAGAGAGTACGGAGATGCTTCATCCCTAGAGCAGAGTACATATCTTTGCATAGGACAGCTCCCAATGCGGTAGGCCAGTCATGTAAATGTAGGATATCAGGCCATTTTTCAGATTTAAACAGAGCTTCTAGCGCAGCACGTGAAAAATAGATAAAACGAGAAATATCATCCTCACACCCATAAATTTTACCACGGCTAAAATAGAGTTTAGGATGATGAGTTTCTAGAAGAAGAACTTTAATCGTTCCTAGCTCAGCTGCCCACAGGGTGTTATTAATGCGTTGAAATCCTTCGTAAGACCATAAATCACGTTTCTCAACGCGTAAGTTTTTTAGAGAGGAGTAATCTAGGCAGTCATATTTTGGCAGGAGAACTTCGACATCAATGCCTTGCTCAGAAAAGGTTTTAGCTAATCCAAAAACGACATCTGCTAATCCGCCAATTTTGGCTACGGGTGCTAATTCAGAGCAGATATGTACGATCTTCATAGTCATGCCCTGTTTAGGAGAGGTCTATCAGTTTTATTACTCAATGTTATAAGACTTTGAACCATGTCAAAAGAGCTCTATTTTCTGGAGTCTGATAGCTATCTTCCTCATCGAGTCTATATAAAATTATTTTGACTTCTTTGAAAGAGGAAATGTACATTGCGCTAAATGACTTATCCTTGCTAGGATAGGCCTTTGAATTTTGTTGGGGTGTCGCCAAGTGGTAAGGCAGCGGTTTTTGGTACCGCCATTCGGAGGTTCGAGTCCTTCCACCCCAAACAATTAGGCAATTTCCCAGGCCACATGACATTTTTACTGTTTTCTGGAACATCGCACCAAGAGTTGTCCAAGGAAATAGGAGAATGTCTTGGAATTACGCTAGGGAAAATTGCCATTGAGACATTTCCAGATAACGAGATAGGCGTTCAAATACAAGAGAATGTCCGTGGTAGGGATGTGTTCGTCTTGCAGTCTGTCGCACGACACCCCAATCTCTATCTCATGGAATTGTTGATTATAGTCGATGCTTTGAAACGCGCTTCTGCCCGTTCTATCGTGGCCGTGCTCCCTTATTTTGGGTATGCAAGGCAAGATCGGAAGGATAAAGGCAGAGTGCCGATTACTGCAAAGCTCGTTGCTAATTTACTGGAAAAAGCTGGCGTCACCAGTGTGCTTACCATGGATTTGCATACTGATCAGGTGCAAGGTTTTTTTGATATTCCAGTAGATAATCTCTATGCTCGCTACCAGCTGGGCAAAGCGGTGGAGAAGATAGGGATGCGTGACTTAGTGGTCGTGGCTCCGGACGTAGGAAGCATTAAGCTCGCCAGAGCTTATGCCTCCTTCCTTAAAGCGGATTTGGCCATTGTCGATAAGCGGCGAGTGAATGCGAGTAAAGTTGAACCCAATGCCCTCATTGGCGACGTAAAGGACAGGGATGTGCTTCTCGTTGATGATATGTGTTCAACTGGCGAAACCCTACTCAAAGCGTCATGGGTTTGCAAAAGCGCCGGTGCCCGTCGGATCTGCGCAGCTGTGACTCATGGCCTGATTGTGGGGAAAGCGTTCGAAGAGGATGCGATAGAGAGGCTTTTTGTAACGAATACGATCCCTTTGCCCTTAGATATGCAGAATGGGCGTGTTGAGGTTGTTTCAGTAGCTGATCTTTTAGCGCGTGCGATCGATTCGATTGCGCACGGGCAATCCATCTCCTCTCTCTTTGAACAATTCGTCTAAAGTGTTTTGACATCATTTAGGATGTCGTGTTGATTTTTAGAGACTGAATTTTCTTTGGAGTAAAAACATGAAATTAAATGCTTCCGAGCGCAAGCATGAGAAAAAAAGTGAAACAGCAGCTTTGCGCAGAGCTGGTAAAATCCCTGCTGTACTCTATTCACCAGGGAATCCGAATGCTCTTATCCATGTAGATGCTGCAGAATTTAAAGCAATTCTTCGAGGGATTAAGCAGGGGCGTCTTTCCACGACGACGTTTGTGCTTAATATTGGCAATAAAGAGCGTAAAGCAATTGTTAAAGATATCCAGTATCATCCGACAACTTATGATGTGATTCACCTAGATTTTCAGGAACTCATCAAAGGAACCTCCGTCAGTGTAAAAGTGCCAATTTCTTGTACTGGGGTTGCAGATTGTGTAGGGATTAAATTAGGAGGGTTTTTACGTCAGGTCATCCGCACAGTTAAAGTGGAGTGTCCTTCAGAAACCATTCCTTCAGAATTTATCATCGATGTAAAAGACCTTGGGATTCGTCAGACAAAGCGTCTATCTGATCTGACCATGCCAAAAGGTGTTAAGCCGCTTGCGGCAATGAAAGAGGTCCTTGTCGTCATAGCAAGACGTTAAGAGGTCTATTACAGGAACAATGGAAGAGCCAACTGCACCTTTTTTGATTGTAGGTCTTGGAAATCCTGGCCCAGAATACAATCTTACAAGACATAATTTAGGTTTTCAGGTCATCGAAACCATTGCTCACAAGAATGGTGTTGTCTGGAACAGGGAAGGGGCTTTGAAAGGGCTAGTTGGTAAAGCGAGAAAAGAGCAACGGCTGTTTTTTCTCTTAAAGCCAATGGTCTTTATGAATAACAGCGGGGAATCCGTGGCTTTGACAAGGCGCTATTATCAGGTGCCAGTACATCGCATTCTCGTGATCTCTGATGATATAGCTCTTCCATTTACCAAGATGCGCCTTTCCGACAAAGGAAGCAGCGGGGGCCATCGTGGATTAGAGAGTGTGGAGCTCATGCTGGGCACACAACATTATGCTAGGTTGCGTATCGGTATCGGTGATCGAAATGAGGGAGAGCTTGCGGACTATGTCCTCGGCCGTTTTACCGAGGAAGAGCAAAAGTTACTTCCACCGCTTATAGAACGAGCGGCTAAAGCCGTGGAAATATGGATGGGTGAAGGGAGTGAAGCTGCTAGGCAAGCTCTTCTTCCAGAAGTAAACGGTCGCTAGTTGAATCCTCTTATAAATAGAGGATCTGTAGTTGGCCAGATAAAGTTGATCTAATTTGAAGGAGTCATGACAACATGGCAAAAAGTAGAAATCGTCTCTATGAAGGGATGTACATTCTGAGTGCAACTTTGAGCGATGAAGCTCGCCAAAAAGCACTCGACAAAATCATTTCCGGAATCCGCGATCGCGGCGGGGAAGTGCATAAAATCTTCGATCAAGGACGCAAAAAACTTGCTTATGAAGTAGGTGGGCGCCGAGAAGGTCATTATTATGTGCTCTATTTTAGCACATTGACTAACAATATGGATGAACTGTGGCGTGATTATCACCTTAATGAGGATTTAATCAGGTTTGTGACGCTGAATGTTCCTGTTGTTCCTGAAAAAATAGAATTTAAGCCACTTAGCAACTAAGGAAAGGTGACGTGATGTCTATGAAAAAAATTCCTGAAGGACCCTTTTCAAAAAGACGCAAGCAATGCCCTTTTACTGCAGCTGGCGTCAAGCATATTGACTACAAGGATATTGAGACCTTGAGTCAGTTTGTTACAGAAAGAGGTAAAATCATTCCTCGTCGTATCACAGGAGTTTCCTGCTACTACCAGAGATTGCTTTCTCTGGCTATTAAACGCGCTCGTTATATGGCGCTTCTCCCATTTGTCGCTGAAGATTAATTCTTAAGGAGTTAAACCGGTATGTCTATCCAATTACTTTTGCTTGACGATGTGGATGAACTCGGCCGCAGTGGCGACGTCGTTAGCGTGAAACCTGGGTATGCGCGCAACTACCTTGTGCCTCAAAAAAAAGCTCTAGTTGCCGATAAACACACTCTACGCATGCAAGCGAAACTACAAGAAGAACGTGCAAAACGTGCTGAAGTGGATCGAAAAGAAGCTGAAGAGGTAGCTGCTCGTCTAGCAGATACTGAACTGACCACGATTGTTAAGGTCGATCCAGAAGGGCATTTGTATGGTTCTGTTTCAGTTCTTGATATTATCAAGCTTTTTGAAGAGCAAGGTATCAAGATAGGACGGAAAAATGTCGTATTGCCGCATCCAATTAAAGAGCTAGGTTCACATCGCTTGAATCTTAAGCTGAATGAAGGTGTGATGATGACCTTCGTTCTTCATGTGGAAAGCGACATACCGCTTCCTGTGAAGGTAAGAGAGAAAAATGTTCCGCCTGCTGAAGCTGAACAAGCGACAGACGTAGAGGCTTAAAAACACCCCTTACGCACACAGAAAGGCTTATGGGCTATTTGAAAGCTGTCGATAAATCAAACCGTGAAAAGTGGGTAGTATTGAATGAAATACAACCTGCTTTCTGCAGTTTGATTTTCGATGCTTTGAAACAGTCCATAAGTCTTTCTGTGTGCGTAAGGTGAGTTAAAAAGGAGGAAAAACACTTGTTTAAGTTTTTTTCTCCCGCCAAGCTCAATCTTTTTTTCCGTGTTCTCCACAAGCGCAATGATGGATTTCACGAGATCGCATCGCTTTACCAAGCGATCGATCTCGGAGATGATCTTGAGATGTCTTTTAGCGATCAAGATGAACTTACTTGTAGCGATCCCTCTTTGTCTTGCGGAGAAGACAATCTCATATGTAAGGCTATCAACGCCTTTCGGAATCAAGTGGGCTTTAGCGACTTTCACATGCGCTGTCACCTAACCAAACGCATTCCTATTCAAACAGGGGTTGGTGGAGGAAGTAGCAATGCAGCTACGGCATTGTATGCTTGTAATGAGTTATCTGGTAGACCTCTCAGCTATGCGCAACTTTTTTCTATAGCGGCAGAACTGGGTTCTGACGTGGCCTTCTTTTTCTCTTCGGGAAGTGCATATTGCACAGGTAGAGGAGAGAGAGTTCAAGACGTCGAATATCCTGTAGACAAAGTCTTTTCTGAAAATGTCTGGCTTGCTAAGCCGTTATTTGGCATAGGAACACCCGAAGTGTATAAAGCGTGTAAACCTGCAGAGTTACCAGCAAGGGACCCGCAGAGGGTTCTTGACTCTTTTAAGCGTGGCGAACCTATATGGTTCAATGATCTTCAATCCGCAGTACAGGTGGTGTCACCCTTGTTTTCTGCATATATTCAACAACTACAAAGTTGTGGATTCACACAAACAATACTAACGGGGAGTGGCTCAGGTGTAGTTTGTTTTGGTTTAGAAACACCTCCAGAAATCCAGGGGATTCGTTTTTATCCGATTCAACCGTTAGTAAAGAATTCACAAGACTGGTACCCCTTTCCAAAGGCATCATGCAAAAAAAACTACAATCACAACAGTTAATTGTTATTACAGGGGCCGCTGGTTTCATCGGATCGTGCCTTGTAAAACATCTTAATAACCTTGGCTATTACAATCTTGTATTAGTTGATGATATTGGGACCTCTGATAAGTGGAAAAATTTGCTCGGTAAACGATTCAAATGCTTACTAAGCATTGATAAGCTTTTCGAGTGGCTTCAAGGAAAAGAGAAAGAAGTGGCTGCTTTTATTCATCTTGGAGCTTGCTCTGATACATTAGAAAATCGCGTGGATTATTTACTGGATAACAACACCAGGTTTACCATTCGATTGGCTGAGTATGCATTACAGCATGGACAGAGATTTATCTATGCATCATCCGCAGCAACTTACGGAGATGGTTCACAAGGTTTCTCTGACGACCACAATAGATTGCATGAGTTAAAACCATTGAATCCGTATGGATATTCTAAACATCTTTTCGATCTTTGGGCTCTTGAACAGGGAGTGATCGATCGTTTAGTGGGACTTAAATATTTTAACGTCTATGGTCCCAACGAGCAACATAAAGGACGAATGGCTTCCATGGTTTGTAAAATGGTTCCTCAGATTGAAAAAGAGGGGGTCATTCGTTTATACAAATCCACGGAGCCAGAAAGATTCTCTGATGGGGGGCAATGTCGAGATTTTATCTATGTCAAGGATGTGGTCGCGATGACTTGTTCTTTTCTCGATAATCTACATGGTGGTATTTACAATATTGGAGCTGGTGAACCTGCGACTTGGAATCAGCTAGCAACAGCTCTGTTTAAGGCTATGGATTATCCTGTGAACATTGAATATATCGACATGCCAGCAGACCTCGCTAAGCAATATCAAAACTATACCTGTGCCGATATGGAGAAATTCAATAAGATAACAGGACATGCCCAAAAAGGCGCGCCGTTGCAGTTCTCTTTAGAAGACGCTGTACGTGACTATGTTCAAGGGTATCTTATGAAAGGGACGACGTGGTAAAGCTGATCGGATTGCTCTCTTCTTTATGCCCTGTCAATGTATTGGTGATTGGCGACTTTATGCTCGACACTTATACGACAGGAAAAGTGCGTAGGATTTCTCCTGAAGCACCTGTTTCTGTTTTGCATGTGCAAAATGAAGAAAGTCGTCCTGGCGGTACTGGCAACGTGGCTTTGAATATCATTTCCTTAGGTGGAAAGGTGGTGGCTGTCGGTCGGGTTGGGGCGGATGCTGCAGGGAGACATTTACGGGAATCGCTAGAAAAGGAAGAGATTGATGTGCGAGGGCTTTTTGTTCAGGAGGGCTACCGTACCCCCGTTAAAAATCGATTGATCGCAGATTCTCAACAAGTGTTGCGCGTTGATTTTGAAACCAATTCTCCAATTCCAGAAGACCTAGAAGCTAGTGTTGTTGAGGAGTTATCCCAACTCATGCGAGGTGTGCATATCATTGCTATTTCTGACTACGCCAAGGGGTTCCTCTCTGTAAGAATATTAGAAGAAGTGATCTCTCTTGCTAAGCAGCGAGGTATACCAACGATTGTCGATCCCAAGGGGGATGATTTTAGCAAATATCGTGGTGCTGATATCATTAAACCCAACTTAAGTGAAGCAGTTGCTGCGGCTAAAATGTCTAGCACGGTTATATTAGACCATGTAGCGAAAGTACTTTTTGATCATATTTTAATCGATAAATTGTTGATCACGCGTTCAGAGGCTGGCATTTCGTTGTTTGAGCGTAACGGAGAGCGTTTTGATTTTCCTGTGCGTTCTAGAGAAGTCAAAGATGTAACAGGTGCTGGGGATACAGTTCTTTCTATGGTCAGTGTAGCTCTAGCATCAGGCATTGATCTTAAGGAAGCCATTCAATTGGCTAACATAGCAGCGGGGATAGCCATTGAAAGAGTGGGTTGTGCCAGAATTAACATAGGGGATTTAGCTGTGCGTCTTTTTGAACTGGACGCTGAGAATAAAGTGTTTGATGAAGAGCATCTTTTTGCATTGCAACAGGCGCTTCGTGGTAAATGTTATTGTGTTTTGAGAGTTGATAGTAAGCTGGGGATGTCTAATGCACTATTTCGTGCGATTAGAGAAATTTCTCAGAAGGATCCCTCAAAAGAACTGATTGTCTATGTGAGAGATGAAACCCCTGATGAGGAATTTATCTCTTTGCTCTCTTCTCTAGCTGAAGTAGATTTTATTGTTTTGAAGTGCGAAAGCTTGCGCAACCTTCTCGAATCCATCCAACCATCGCAGGTGTTCTCCTTGCTAGATGGGTCTTTAGTCGCGCATGATCATGCAAAAGCTTTATTGGTTCACAGTCCCTTACCAGTCACACCCGTGTTTTTAAGGGCGGATTACTAGGGCCATTTGAAGCCTGTGCTACCGCTTTTTCAGCGATTCCTCTAGCTCCAGGAACTCGTGTAAAATCATACAAATGCCTAATAGTCTGTTGTCCTTGCATAGCCCAAGAGGCTAATTCTGGGTTTCCTTCAGGAACCATAAACCACCCAGCACCTTTAGCTGTATCCATACAATGGACAGGTATTTCCATTTGTATATTTGTCTGCTCTGTAAAAGGATTTGTCGATTTATCAATACCTTTTTCCTTTCCATTCACAGTTAACTGACATATTGGCGTAAAAATCAAAGTGCAAGTGCCATCATTATTGTTTATGCATTTGATATTGAAATCGATCTTTGTTGGACCGCCAAAACTTTTTAGATATTCTGTCTTCAAATTATCTATGAATTGTACGATTTCTGGGCTTTTGGGATTCGCTGTTACGATTTTTAGAAAAAATGCGTCGGGTTCTTTTCCAACTTGTACAACGTCAACTGTAGCTTGAAGACTGGGAGCAAACACTGGATGATTCTGTTGTAGGTAGGTAGGGTAAGCCGAGATGTCATTACTGCTGATTTGCGTATGTTGATTTTTTTGAATGCTAGACCCAGCTTTGGGATTTTGACCCACTTCAAAAGCAGCTTCGCCAGGTAGCCAGTGATCTGAAGATAGAGGGGGATTTAGGAGCGCATATTCTTGAACAATTTTTTCTCCATCGATCAAAAACCAATTCTCTAAGCAAGCCTTTTCATCTAAAGGAAGATTCAAATCGTATCCTAAAGTACTCACTGTAGGAAGGCGTTCGTGAAAGCTGCCAATGGGAATGGCCATGCCGTGATGAGGTTGATAAGGCATTTCATTTGCCCGTAATCCGCTCACTTCTCTTTGACCTGCCTCTCTTAATACCCTATCTGTTCCTTGGAGAGGCACCTGCCTTACCCATGAAATAGGTAGATGTCGATGAGGCGTCTCTTGCTCTACTTGTGTGCGTGGTTCTACAGCAACCCCTCCTGACCATAAGCCTGCAATGGTCATCAAACAATGCATTTGTTGTCTTGCTTGTGTTCGCAATTCAGGGGTGAGGGCATCTGCATCTCTTCGATTACCATAGGTTTCAGGATCGGCCACATCGCGTAAAAAAGCATTGAGCATAGCATCAGAGGGTTCAGTGAAACATCCAGGATTTTTATCGACAAAAGTGACAAAATCATTCCAAACTTTTTCTTCTTGTTCAATCTGAGTTCTGACAGCTTCTAGAGAGATCGTTTTATCGGAGGAGTGTAGTTCGGTAAACCGCTTGGTGATTTTTGCTTCCTTGAGTTCTTGATACGCCCCTTCTGCATACTCTTTTGCTTGGGATACGCTAGCTTGCTTCATGTGAGGAGGAAGTTGGGAAACATTTTCTATGACCCGGCCAGAGGCCTTTAATTCCTGAAAAGCATAGGAAGAACTAGAGATATTAAGAGCCTTTAATTGACTTTCAGAAAGGTTGCTTAAGCGTTCTTTGACTTCTGCGGGAGTTGCATGTTGTAAATCTAAAAGATTTAAAATGCGTTCTTCTCGTTGTCTGAGAAAATTAAAGTACGTTGTATTTAGCCCCTTAAAACATGCATGTTCCAGGTGCTCTTTCTGTGTAAAAACGGTTCTCAAGACAGTGTTATCGATTCCACTTTTTCCCTGGGTGCTCGTTCGAATTTCTGAAGGAGCTAACGCTTTTCTTTCAGCTAATACGCCTGCAACTCTTGCTGAGCGTTCCGTCATAGGAATCATTGTCACTTGTCCATCGGGGCTTTTTTGAACTCCTGAAAGGTCATCAAAACGAAAACCTGCCACTTTGGCGATTTCATGGATTTCGATGAGGGTTTTATAAAGAATGGAGTATTCCCCTTTTCCCTGCCCATACCAAAGTTCAGTAAGTTGATAACATTGTTGTTGTAAGGCATTTAATTCTTGTTGACTTGGTAGCCTGTCAGCAACGGAATATCCTTGGTCTGTCCTTTCCTGTGTTTTAGCTTTTAGCGCCTCTAAACTGGCACAAAAAGGAGTCCAACACTCTCGAATAAACTGTTCCCTTTGTTCTTTTGGAGCGGAGCAAGTTCCTTGTGCTGTAACAGAAAATTGCCCGGGGATTTGATGGGAAGGGGGGGGGGTTGGCTGGCTGTTACTATATCGATTAATATGAGACATGGTGTTTATATAGTGTTTATATAAACAATCTGTATAAAACTGTTTAATTTAAATCAATTTATTCTTAAATAAAAGCAGCAGAATGTTTTCTTGCCAACAATCAGGTTATTGTAAATAAAGGAGTGGCTATGTGTAATCAGTAGAAGGGGTCCTCAAAAGAGGCAGAGTCTCTGACTGTTGCTGAACATGTTGTACGCCCCCAACCGCATCATCCGGGGATGCTGCCAGTGCTTCTCTGAGTTTCGCTTCGTGTTTTTCGTCATTTTGTCTTAATGGATTTAGATAGAGACCTGTAGATCCTAGAGCGATAAAAAGAACGCCGCTAATTATGGCTACTGCTGCCACCCCTGGAGGAAATGCAATCATCAGGGCGAATACCGCAATCATAGCGAGTGCCACTGCTGTAATAATAAGATATTTTTTGATTTGTTTTGCATTATCTTTTTTTGCAACCTCAATTAGTCTAGACGGATCGATGTCTGCAGGTAACTCGTCTGCTACCTTACGGAGGCTTGCGCTGAAGGCAAAAGGGCTCGTCTTTATGAGTTCCTTGACTCCTGTAACGTCTAGGTTATCCGTGCCCCCTGCAAGCAATGTTTTTCGTGCTGCATAACTTCTTGCTGCTAGTACGGAAGAGCCGATTCCCATAAGTGTTGCAAATGAGATCCCAAGTAGCGGTGCCAGTGGCGCTACTACGGTAGCCCCTGCAGCAAGAGTTGCATTGGCTGCACTGGCGGGAGCTACAGCTGCAACAAAGTGAGATAGATTTAGTAGGCCCATCATTAAGAAGGTTGGGATACTTGTTAAATGACTCAAGAGAAATGGGATCTGATGTCCAAGGTTTGCAAATTTTTTCTCCCGAAGGGTTTCGTGGATATCGCGCGCGGTTGTGGCGGACTTCCATGCTCCAATCATTGCTCCAGCAACTGTCGCTGTTGTCACAACAATAGGGGTTACCGTGCTTGCTGCTGTAGCTGCTATAGCACCATGTGAAGCCGCTGCCCCGATAGCCGAGCCGCCAGAGAACATAAAGGCGTTGTTCACCCCCCCCATCTGCTATATCAGCAGCCTTATTAACTCGTTGTGTAATAGACATTATTTCCCCAAGTAATAAAATAAAACGTAACAATATGATAACATATATGTTATTTAATTTTCAAAAAAAATATAAAGTTATTTAAATATTAATTCTAGTGATTCAGCTGTGCTAAAATTCAGCTGAGTGGAAAATATGGTGTTAAGTTGTTTAAGATAAGTGCGTTAAAAGTCCCTTGTAAGGAAGTTTTTAACTAGGCTGGTTACAGTCTAATAGTCTCAAACTGTTCCCTGTTGCAATCTTGCAATTCTTTCTTCAAGAGGAGGATGGGTGGCAAAAAGACGCAACCATCCTGCCTTTCCCTTGCCGGAAATTTGGAAGGCTTCAAAGGCTGCAGCTGCTTGCGGTTGGTGAGCATGAGAATGTATATCTTGAACTCGTTGCAGAGCTTGTAAAGCTGAGATCATTTTATTTTTTCCAGCTAGGCGGGCTCCACCGGCATCTGCTCGGAACTCTCGTTGTCTAGCAAACCATGCTATGGCAATGGATCCAAGGAGCATGAACAAGATTTCGAACAAGAATGTCATAATGGCAAAACTGGCGTAAGAACCACCTGAGTTGTTTTGGTCGCGACCTCTGCCGAGACCGGAGAAAGCAAAAGCAAGAACTCTAGCAAGAAACATAACAAAGGCGTTAATAATGCCTTGCATTAGAGTCATGGTCACCATATCGCCATTAGCAACGTGAGAGACTTCATGGGCTAAAACAGCCTCTATTTCTGGCATAGACATTCTATTGAGCAATCCAGAGGAGACCGCAACAAGAGAGAGACGTTTTGAAGGACCTGTTGCAAAAGCATTGACTTCTGGAGAATGGTAGACTCCTACTTGGGGCATAGTAGGGAGCTTGGCGTCTTTTGCCAAGCGATGTACTAGGTCAACCAATTGAGAGAGTTGGGAATCGCGGGTATTGGGATCGATCAGTTGTACGCGCATCAACCATTTAGCCATAATTCTCGATATGGAAAGGGAAAAAAGAGCTCCTCCCATTCCCCAGACCAGGCAAAATACGGCTAGGGAAGAATAATTCAGTCCATAGGCTTGTAGATAGGGACGTACGTTCAGTACGTTAAGAAGAAGAGAAATCATGATGACAACAAGAATATTAACCGCTAGAAAGAGGAAGATTCTCCTAGTGAGTGCCATAGTCTTTTTCTCCAATGATAGTGGTGATTTTTTCTTATGTAGTCCCTATTATCGTTCATAGACATCATCGTGTCAATTCTAAGAGGGTGTAGCATGAGGGGATTGCCGAAAAAACCTGCTGATTGTGTGAGACTTATAGCTGCTGCAGATCTTCATCTGGGGCGAAAGGTCCCTATTCCAGAGTTTCTCTACAGCGATGCGACATCTCCGGAAGGGGCTTGGCAGAGAGTGGTGGATCTTGTCGTGGATGAGGAAGCAGAAGTCGATGTCCTTTTACTGGCTGGGGATATCTTCGATAAGGAGGAGAACGTTCTTGAGGCTCCCTATTGTTTTGAAAGGGGGCTGCAGCGTCTTGCTGCCAAAGATAAGCCGGTGATAGCTATTGCAGGGAACCACGATTACCGTTCTTTACAAAGAAGACACCGTCTGTTTTCTTTTCCGCAGTTTTATTTATTAGGTCAAGGAGGGGTATGGGAAACGATTCAACTTACCCTGGGAGAACGGGTCATTTGTTTTGAAGGGTGGTCATTTCCTTCTTCTACCTTTGTGAAAAATCCTCTTTTAACGCTTGGACCCAAAGAGAACTCTCAAGTAACAATTGGTTTATTGCATGGGGAGTGCGATGGAAAAAAAGAGAGTCCTTATGCGCCTTTTACGACACAGGAGCTGGCTAGGACTGGGAGAGAGTGTTGGGTTCTAGGGCATATTCATAATCCAGAGGTTCTTTGCCAAGAACCTTATATTTTTTATTGCGGCACTTTGCAGGGGTTAGATTCTAGCGAGAAAGGACCAAGAGGAGTTTGGGTGATTGATATCGATAGAACAGGACGCTTGCACCCCACTTTTTTTCCTATTGCTGGGGCTATTTGGATGGAAGTGATTGTAAATATTACTGGAGTGGATATTGATGATTATGAAGTGCGATTGCAGCAAGAGCTCACGAAAGACATTCCCTTATGGGAGGGGTTAGGTTCTGTCGCCATAGAGGTAATCTGGCAAGGAAAAACGCATGATATGAATGTTGCGGTCAAAAGAATTCAAGAAATTCAGGGAATGTATTTAAGTTTGAATAAGAACGGGTCTTTACTCGAATGCATGGTGCATACTTGTAAGATTGATATACGTCCTGAGATCGATCTTTTATTGCTGTCGAATGAAAAAACAATCGTGGGATTGTTGGCCAATCAGTTATTACTTCTAGAGCAATCTGTTGGAGGAGAAAGTAGATCTCTTCTATTTAAGTTGAGAGAATTTCTTGAACAAGCGTGGCAACGGTATCCTTATTTTATGCAGCAAGTGGATGACCATGTGTTAAAACAGGAACTGATTTCGAAGGGATACCAGATACTAGCGGAATTACTCGAACAGCAAGAGAAAATAGAGTCATGAGATCTCAGTTGTTTAAGCAACAAAGATATTGGATTATGCAGGGGTCTCTGCAGGCAAGGACGATGTGAAAACTAGTGAAAAATCTCCAAAGATTGAAGGATTGGTTTGTGAGGAGTCTCTGAGACTGCTCGAACTTGACATTCAACGCATGCCTGGATTTGAGCGCAGGGGCTTTTCCTATCAAGGCTTAAGACAGGGTATCCACGTGATCTGGGGCCCTAACGGCTCAGGAAAGACAACGACATGTAAAGCATTGAGAGCTCTTTTATGGCCACATGAACAGAAAGGATTATCTCCTGTTTTACTGAATAGTTCATGGGAATGGGGAGGGAAGAAAATCGAGGTATCTAGAGAAGCTAGTAAAGTAACGATGCCTTCTTTTCTTGCCGAACGATTGATTGGAGCTCCTGCCCAAGCATATACGCTTGTCCTTGATGATTTATTTCATCAACAGGAAAGGAATTTTACCAGGCTCATTGTAGAGGAGGTGAGAGGGGGATATCATTTCGAAGATTTAAGAGAGAAATATTTTATTCCTCCAAAGCTTGGATACCAGGAAATTAGGCAGATTAGCAAACTGGGGCGTGATCTAGAACAGATCGCGCGCGATCAGATTCTTCTTGTAGAACAAGAAGAAAAGATGGTCCAGCTTAAAGAGGATATCGAGCAGGCTCAACGAGCACAAGAAGATTTGGGACAAACTTCCTATGCCATTGAAGGGGTCAATCTTCAACGTGATATCGAGACGATTCAGCAGCAGTTGAGAGCTTTTCCTCCAGGATTGCAAGAAGTTCGTGAGGAAGATGAAAAGGAGCTTGAAAAGCTTCTTATAAAACAGCTTCCCTTGGATTTTGATGAAATGGATATTGAAGGAGCCAAAAGAGCTTTGCATGAAGCTTTAACTCTCTGCGCAGAGATTCAAGGAATAGATATTCAACTGCAGGGACGTAAAGAAGACATTGAAGCAGACAAAGAAGTTCTTTTTGAGCACGCTAGAATGCTCAATGTGGCCCCTGAAGAATTGTTCAGAATATCAACGGTTGAGCTTCAGCCTTTAAAAAAAGAACTGAGTGAAGAAGCTCTTAAACAAGGGCGTGCTTACCTTGAAGAATGGCTTGGCATTGAAAACTCTCATCCGTGGGTGTTGTTCTTAGCTCTGGGGGTAGGGAGCATCATTCTTTTTGCTCTTCTTTTCCATGAACAAAAACCGGTGCCCACTGTTTTATCGGCTATCATGGCTCTTTTTACCGGTATAGTGCCTGTAAGAGGAATTCTAGAAAAACAACAGGTGGCAGAGCGATACAAAGGGCTTAATTTATCTTTACCCACTCGATGGGAAAAACAGGAGATTGTCCATAAGCTTCGAGATCTTGAGGAGCTCATAGAACAAGGTACGGGTCGACATCTCTGGCTTGATGAAATAAGACGTGCGAGAGACACCATTCTTTCTTTAAAAAAACAAGAAGCTTTTTACGAGGCCCTCATAAAAAAAAGAGAAGCTATTCTTGCCAATTTTTTCATGTTGATCCCAACTGCATATCATAGGTTACAGCCAGCTAAGGCATTGCAAGCTTTCCAGGAAATGATCGAGTTACAGGAGTGTTCTCTTAGAAAAAAAAGTATTTTATCTAGGACGCAGTGCTATGGTTCTGATCCTCTTGGGGAACTACGAGAAAAAAAACGATTGCTTAAAAGATATAAGGAACTAGAGGAAGAAAGGCTCCACTTGGAAGGACGATTAGAACAAATTGTTCTTAAACTAAAGAGTACCGAGCTTTTAGAGCTGCCCACAGAAACTCTGCAAAATCGACAACAAGCATTGGAAACAAAGGTGGCTTCTTTAAAAGAGTTGCAAAGTGAAGAGACCAGAGTTCACCACGCTGTAAAGCAGGAGCTAGTGCAGAGTCGATTTACAGAAAAAAGCTCTGAATTGTATCAAGCAAAGCAGGAGTTTCAAAGCAAACAACAGCTATGGCAGGAACATCTTCTTGCCCAGTTTCTTCTTAAAGAACTCGAAGAACAATATGAAAAAAAACAGCGCCCAGAAGTGATCCAGATTGCTAGTCGCTACTTTGAGAAGTTCACCTTAGGTAGTTATTCTATTGATGCAGTGATAAGACAAGATCAGGGTCATCAGTTTCGTGTGTACGATCATAAACAAGAACAGCAGATTTCTATAGAGGCATTATCGCAAGGAACAGCATTACAGTTGCTTCTTTCCATTCGTCTTGGCTATCTGGCCGCTCATGAGCAGTCAGGTATCAAGCTACCACTGCTTTTAGATGAACTGCTTTCTCACGTGGATGATGATCGATTTCAATGCATTGCAGAAGCTTTGTTGGAGATTGCTAAAGAAAGGCAGATTTTTCTTTTTACCTGTCAGAGAGCTACTTGGCAGGCATGGGAAAAAATATATGAGGCCACAAGCAGTCCATATCTCCATTTTATTGATTTAGAGCAATTGCAGGGTAAGGAGCAAAGGATGCGAGCTCCCATCATACGATCCGAAAATACACTGGAGATACGCAAGCCCAGTGAGCATGAAACTTTGATCGAATACGCTGTGGATTTGGGATTGAGTGGATTGGATATGACATTACGAGTTGCAGAGCAACCTGTTTGGATTGTTTTACATACAGCTCAGCAGCTTTTCCAAGCCTTAATAGGGGGTAGAAAAAAGATTGGACAGCTCAAAGAAGTATTACTTTATCAACCATCTATGTTTTTTGAGCATGAAATCATCCAAAAAAAAATCGATCTTTTGGAAAGATTTTTTCTATTGAAGAAGGTAGGTAATCCACCTCTTGTATGGCGCGAGAGTTTAGAGGAAGCTGTGAAATTAGAGATTTTTGGAGAAAGTTTTCTCGATGCTGTAGATCTGTGTGCAAAGAGTGCAGAACGCAAGGCGTGTATGCTTCTTGATAAGCTTAGAATGAAAGGTGTAAAACGATTTCCAAAAAATTCCATCGGACAACTCGAAGAATTTTTGCTCCAGCAGGGGTATTTAGATCAAAGGTCTCCATTATCAGAAGAAGAAATACGACATGAATTATGGAAACAGGGTTCTTTAACAGATCCGGGGATGATTTCGTATGTAGACAATCTATCTAATACCAAACGCAATAAATAATTTCACATTTGAGCTGCGTGAAAGCTGTCGACAAATCGGCGATCGTAAACAGCATAGTATTAATGCAATACAATGCCGTTTACGATCGCCGATTTTCGGCGCTTTGACGTGGCTCAAATGTGAAGTTATTTGTTGCGTTTGGTATAATTTATGGATAATATTTGAATATAAGCCAAGAACAGCACGTCTCTTAAAAAAAACATCGCTTTTCGTTGCGAATAAATTGCACGTTATGTCATCAATCGATCCAAGCAGCTGATCCGATTTTCCTGTTCAGACAGCAATGCGAAGGCGTTTAATTATTTTAGGAGCCTATGAGCACTGTATTGGCGTCAGTTCCCAAGAAGAAGGTGGATTTAAGAAACTCCGTGACATCGAGCTTAAAAAAGGCTCTAGCTGAGGAGAATGCTTGCTATGTCCTCATCACATGTAAAGAGGCGGCAGAAGATGGGCAAATGCAAGTAGAAATGGAATATGAAGGGGACGCTTGTTTAGCAGCCTACCTTCTAGAAAGTGCTCAGGGGTTGATAGAGGAGAGCTTTTAAAACAATGGGTATGGCTACGTTAGAAGACTATCGAACTTGGTTTCATGCACGTCGTAAGGAGATTTTAGAAGAGTATTTTACTCTTCTTAGATTTCCCAGCATTAGTACAGATCCAGCCTATAAAAAAGATGTACAGGCGTGTGCTGAATGGTTGAAAGCCTATCTCGATAAGATGGGTTTGACCACCGAGCTTTGGCCGACGTCGGTGAATCCTGTACTATTTGCTTCTTGCATGAAAGCAGGTCCTGATCGTCCAACGCTTTTGATCTATAATCATTATGATGTGCAGCCTGTTGACCCTCTAGAGCTTTGGAAAAGTCAGCCCTTTGCTCCAGAGATTCGAGATGGCAAGGTATACGCAAGGGGAGCCTCTGACAATAAGGGGCAGCTTTTTTATGTCCTTTCCGCAGTGCGTGCTTTTCTTGAGCTTTCTAAAGAACACCGCCTGAATCTCAAGATGTTTATCGAGGGTGAAGAAGAGTTTGGAAGTATGGGTAGTAGGGAAGTATTGAAGACAAAAAAAGAGCAACTTAAGGCGGATTATTGCTTAATTCTCGATGCAGGATTGCCTAAACCAGGGGTGCCAGGTGTTACTCTAGGACTTAGAGGAATTGTCACAATGAACGTCAAAATCCAGAATTCCTCGGGGGATTTACACTCAGGACTTTTTGGTGGCATTGTGATGAATCCTCTTCAAGCTTTATCTACAGCACTTGCTGGACTCTGGGAGCATGGTAAAGTGGCGGTCCCTGGGTTTTACAAAGATGTCGTTGAAATTTCCTTAGAAGACTGGCAGATGGTCGATCACTCCTTTGATAAGGAAGAATTTATTCGTTCTTTTGGTATCAAAGCTTTTGGAGGGGAGTCTGGATATACTCTTCTGGAGTCTAGCTGGGTTCGACCCACTGTTGAGATCAATGGCATGTCTGGGGGGTATACAGGAAAAGGTTTTAAGACAGTGATCCCTTCCGAAGCATATGCTAAAATTTCTTGCCGGTTAGTTCCAAATCAAGATCCCGATACAATAGGAAAGCTTTTAGCTGAATATATTCGTGGTAAGCTTCCCCAGGGATTTCATTGTGAGATTGAAGTGCATTCAGGTGGTCTTCCAGTACGTACTTCAGCACAGAGCTCACTAGCTCAAACAGTAAAAAGAGCTTATGAGGCGGTGTTTGAGCAGCCGTGCCAGTTTATTTTTTGTTCTGCATCTGTTCCCATTGTTGCTGATTTAGCTAAAGCTTCAGAATCCTCTGTGGCCCTTATGGGTACTGCTACAAATGAAGATGATATTCATGCTCCTAATGAACATTTTGGTCTTAATCAATTTGAATTAGGATTCTTAACTATGGCTAAAACATTAAGTCTGATTGCCGAAAATTAAACATCTCTTTTATTAGGAGCTTAGAGGATAAGCACTCATAAAAATTACCCGGACTCTTTGAGTGGGTATGCAGTGGGGCTTAACGATAAGCTATCAGGTACAAGATTATGTTATTGGCATTGCGTTCTCATTTCAGGAGTTACATTGTATTCTTCTTGAGCATGGGAGGAATGTTTACATCAGCTTTATTAGCTGGGCAGCACTATCCAACGAAGATCCTTTTTCTTCTACTATTGCTTTTAGCTTCATTGACAACAGGCGTCATGGGGGTTTGGGGATGTGGAGTCTCTGCAATCCTCTTAACAGGGGTCGCTATTCAACAAGGTTCTGGATTTTTTGCTGCTGCACTCTGTTCTTATCTTCTTTCCGTTTTTACTATGTTTTTGCTCACTAGAGAGAAGTCTAGCGCCACCAATGTGGAAAAAGACCTTTGTCAATTGACTACGAGATATCCCTCCACCGTATCTACAGCGCTCCCATCTGACGATACATCCAAGAGACCTCTAAATAACTCGGTACCTTTGGAAAAAACAAATCATTTTGATAAGGCTTCGGATTTGAGCGAGCCCATATATGCGGGAGTGCTGGTAGAGGGCGAGCAAAACACAAAAGATCTCAAAACGAACATTTCTAACGAAGAGTCTGGGTTATGCAGAACTCTTTCTAAAGACATGGTATCTGAGCTCTCAGTGGCACCTGATAAAGAGGTGTCTTGTTGTGAGCAGCAGATAGTACAGGTTGAAAAGGGGGTTGAGTCCACTTCCGAGCATCTGGATGGGATAGCTCTACCCGTTATGGCCGATATCCCGCAAACAGTGCTTTCCTGGGAATTGAGGTATGTGGAGTTGCGAAAACAATTTATTGAGAAGTCTCAAACTCTTCATGAGACTCGTAAGGAGCTATTTCATTTGCAAGGACAGTGGCATAGTTGGCAGAACGAAGCCAAAGAAGAGCTATTTAGAGAAAATTCCATACTTCATAGTTGGCAAAAGGAAATCGGGATATTACAAGAAGAAAATGACGCGCTTTCTGAGGAAAACCTACAGCTTCAAGAGGTTATTTCAAGCATTGTAAATAAAAAACCTCGAGCATCTAGATCGAGAACTTCTCGTGGAAGAGACCTGTTTTCCCTGCCCTCTTTAGAAGCGATTCTTAAGTAATACCAAACGCAATAAATAATTAAAAATCGGTAAACCACTGGTTTCACCAGTGGACTCAGGAAGGCTCGGCCGTAGGTTTCTGTAAAGAAATAAAAAAGAACGACGTCGTATGTTTCTCCTCCAAGTGGCTTAGCGAGTCAACT
>Ga0207952_1000361_pt1 | contig 40886 bp, 37 predicted proteins | sample SubbioR12Aug_8Ca_FD_184831 | JGI IMG/M metagenome (GOLD analysis project Ga0207952, IMG submission 184831) | Serpentinite rock and fluid subsurface biosphere microbial communities from McLaughlin Reserve, California, USA - CR12Aug_8Ca (SPAdes) | ecosystem: Environmental > Terrestrial > Deep... | reverse complement strand
TGGCTCGCCTACGACGACGTGAAGAAGGTCAACCCGAAGCTGATCTATGCTTCCCTCACCGGCTACGGCGAGAGCGGCCCCGACCGCGACCGGCCGGGCTTCGACGCCACCGCCTACTTCGCCCGTTCGGGCCTTTTAGACGCGCAGCGCTACGAAGGCGGCCCCCCGGGCGTGCCCGGCCCGGCACAGGGCGATCGCGCCACGGCGATGACACTGGTGTCGGCCATCCTGATGGCGCTGATGCATCGTACCAAGACCGGCGAAGGCTCGTGGGTCGGCACGTCGCTGCTCGGCAACGGCCTGTGGTCGTGCGGCGTGATCGCCCAGGCAGCGCTCGTCGGCGCCTTCCTGCCGCATCGTCCGCCGCCGGACCGGCCACGCTCGGCCTTGGGCAACATCTACCGCACCCAAGACGATCGCTGGCTGCAACTCACCATCGTGCGCGCCGACAAGCTCTGGGCGCCGCTCTGCCGGGCGATGGAGCTCGACTCCCTGATCGACGATCCGCGCTTCGCCACCGAGCCCGAGCGCCGCGCCCGCGCGCCCGAACTCGCCGGCATCCTGAGCGACGCCTTCGCCCTGAAACCCTACGAGCATTGGCGCGAGGCGCTGGTGACGCACAGCGTCACCTTCGGCGTCATCAGCCGGCCGCAGGACGTCCCCGACGACCAGCAGGCGGTGGCCTGCGGCGCCGTGGTCGACACCGCGATCCCCGAGATGCCGCGCACCCTGGCCGATCCGATTCGCTTGAGCTTCGCCAGCCAGCGCATCGCCCATGCCGCCCCGGGACTGGGCGAGCACAGCGAGGAGATCCTGCGCGAGGCGGGTCTCAGCGCAGAGGAGGTCGCGACCCTCAAGGCAAGCGGCGCGCTCCAATGACGGAAGACGAGCCGCTGCCGCTGGCCGGGCTGGTCGTTCTCGACATCAGCTCTTTCATCGCCGCCCCTGCAGCCGCCGCCGCCCTGGCCGACTACGGCGCCGACGTGATCAAGATCGAACCGCCCGGCGACGGTGACCCGCACCGCAACAGTTATAAGAACGCGAGCTATCCGCCGAGCGAGTACAATTTTCCGTGGCAGCTCGATGGCCGACTAAAGCGCTCGCTCGCCCTCGACCTCAAGACCGACGGCGCGCGCACCATCCTCGAGCGCCTGCTGACACGCGCCGACGTGATGATCGTGAATTTTCCGCCGCCGGCGCGCGAGCGCCTGCGCCTGCGCTGGGAAGACATCGAGCCGATCAATCCGCGCCTCGTCTATTGCTCGCTCACCGGCTACGGCGAAACCGGGCCCGACCGCGACCGGCCGGGCTTCGACGTCACCGCCTACTTCGGCCGCTCCGGCATTCTCGACGCCGCGCGCTACGAGGGCGGACCGCCCGGCCTCTCGCTGCCGGCACAGGGCGACCGCGCGACGGCCATGACGCTCGTCGCTGCGATCCTGATGGGCCTGCGCCGCCGCGACCAGACGGGCAAAGGCGGCTGGGTCGGCACTTCGCTCTACGCCAACGGCGTGTGGGCCAACGGCACGTCCGCGGCAGGGGCGTTGGTCGGCGCGAAGCTGCCGCCGCGCCAGCGACCCGACAAGCCGCGCAACGCCCTCACCAATCTTTACCGCACCAGTGACGATCGCTGGCTGCAACTCCTGATGGTGCGCGACGACCGGCTCTGGGAAAAATTCTGTGCCGTCATCGATCGACCGGAACTCCTGGTCGACGAACGCTTCACCGGCCGCCCCGAGCGCCGCCAGCATGCCCTCGACCTCTTCGCCATCCTGATGCCTGTCTTCGCCGCCCGCCCATACGCCGAGTGGGAACGCCTCTTCTCCGGCACCGGCATCCCGTTCGGCGTGATCGGCCGGCTGGCCGATGTGATCGACGACGAGCAGGCGGAACATGCCGGCATCTTCGCCGCCACGACCAACCCCGAGGTCCCCCGTACCGTGAACACGCCCATTCGCCTGGGCTTCGCCAGGCCGCGCACCGCAGGCCAGCCGCCTGCCGTCGGCCAGCACAATGACGAGGTGCTGCGGGAGGCCGGTTTTGACGATTCCGAGATCGACGCCCTCAAAAAGTCGGGCGCTTTGGGCTAAGATGGGCCATGGCCCAGCGCTTCCAGACCTACGCCGAGTTCTGGCCGTTCTATCTCAGGGAACACGCCAAGCCGTCGACCCGTACCATCCACTACGCGGGCACCATCGGTTCGGCCGCGTTCCTGGTCTGGGCCATCGCCACCCAGAACTGGTGGTGGCTGCTGGCAGTGCCTGTCTTCGGCTACGGCCCGGCCTGGTTCAGCCATTTCTTCGTCGAGAAGAACAAGCCCGCCACCTTCGAGGCGCCGCTGTGGTCGCTGATCAGCGACTACCGCATGTGCGGCCTGTTCCTCACGGGCCGGCTCGGCGATGAGCTGACAAGACATCAGATCCGCCACTAGCGACGCGCCGAGTGGACCATTTCGTGGCACAGTTCGTTGTGCCACGAGCTGTTCCGGGACCTGTGCCACAAATCGATATCAAGGCCTTGATCCGGCATTGAAATCGCCCCCTGACGAAGTGTGCCACCAAGCCCCGCCGCTCACCGAGATAAGTGTCCAAAAAAGATCGCTGAAATGGACCATTCGTGGACCATTCCGGACCATAAAAAACGCCCGCCGGATCTCTCCTGCGGGCGTCTCCCATCGTGACATAAATATTAGCCTGAATCGGTTGAATCGGCAAATTTGACCTGGTCACATGATCGCGAGGCTCCCATCCGGGAGGCGCGGCCAGGCGTAGGCAGGTTATGCGCCTGCTGCTTGCCCTTCTACTGATCGCCCTGTCCGGCGCCACTGCCCGCGCCGAGACCCCGTCGCCGCCCTGGCAGAAATGGGAGCCGGCGTTGTTCGACCGCGCCGCGGCCGAGGACAAATATATCCTGCTGCACATGGCGGCGGTGTGGTGCCACTGGTGCCATGTCATGGAAGGCACGACCTACAAGGACCCCGCGGTCCAGAAGACCATCGGCGAGAAATTCATTCCCGTGCGCGTCGACCAGGACCGCGACCCCGCACTCAGCTACCGCTACGAGAACTGGGGCTGGCCCGCGACCGTCATGCTCGACAAGGACGGTAACGAGATCTTCAAGCGCCGCGGCTACATCCCGCCCGAGCTGTTCCTAAAACTCCTGGCAGCGGTGATCGAGGATCCCTCGGCCCTGCCGGGCTTTGCCGTAGGCGTGGCGGTCGATCCCGATGCCGTCCTGCTCTCGCCCCAGCGCCGCGCCGACGTCGAGGCCCTGGTGCTGAAAGCTTTCGACAAGGACAACGGCGGCTTCGGCGACACCCATCGCTTCATCCATGGCGACACGGTCGAATGGGCGCTCGAGCGCGGCCGCGACCTGCAGCGCAATCCCGAGCCCGCGCCCTGGCGCGATGTTTCGGCCAGGACTCTTGAGGGCGCGCGGCGGCTGATCGATCCGGTGTGGGGCGGCATGTTCCAGTATTCCGACAGGCTCGACTGGTCGGGGCTGCACTACGAGAAGCTTTTGAACATCCAGCGCGACGCCACCCGCGCCTATGTGCTCAGCCATCAGATCGGCGGCGATCCCGCGGACCTCGCCGCCGCCAAGAACATCGCGCGCTGGCTGATGGATTTCATGCGCAGCCCCGAGGGCGCGTTCTTCACCAGCCAGGACGCCGATGCCGGCCCCGCTCTGCACGGTGACGCGTTCTATGCCAGGACCGACGCCGAGCGGCGCGCCGGCCCGCAACCGCCGATCGACCGCAACAGCTACGCCCGCGAGAACGGCTGGGCGATCGCGAGCCTGGCCGCCCTCTACGACGCCACCAGCGACCCCGCCCTGCTCGACGCCGCACGGCGTGCCTTCGACTGGACCTTGGCCAACCGCCGCGCGCCCAACGGCGGTTTTGGCCACCTCAAGGCAACCGACGACGACACGCACCTTGGCGACACGCTTGCCATGGCCGAGGCGGCGCTCCAGCTCTATCGCAGCACCGCCGAGCGGCGCTATCTCGCCCTCGCCATTGAACTGGGCGAGATCGTGGTGCGCGATCACCGCGATGCCACGGGTGGATTCATGGTGCGCCAGCCCGAGCCCGGCGCGCGCGGCGTGCTCGCCAGGCCGGTGAAGCAGATCGACGAGAATGTCGCCGCCACCCGCCTGCTCAACCTGCTTGCCCGCCAGACGGACAAGCCATTGCTTCGCGCCGCGGCCGAACATGGCATGCGCTATCTGATCTCGCTGGCTGAGGACGGCTTCGTCGTGCCCGGCGCCCTGCTGGCCGACCGCGAACTGTCGCGCGAACCCGCGCACGCCACGATCGTCGGCGCCAAGGACGATCCCGAGGCGCGGGCGCTCTACGAAGCCGCGCGCGCCTACCCGACACGCTATCTCCGCATCGAATGGCTGGACCGCCGCGAAGGTCCACTGCCGATGGCCGACGTCGAGTATCCCGACATGCCGCAGGCGGCGGCCTATGCCTGCGCCAACGGCGCCTGCTCGGTGCCGGTGTTCACACCCGCCGAGGTTCATCGTATCGTGGCCAAGGTCGACGACCGCTAGTCCCTCCGGGGGCCGCCCCCGGGCGACGTCTCCCGGCCCCCTTGCGTCGCCGGGGGGTGGAGGCCACATTGCGGACGACCCGAAATTTCTCCCCTTCGAGGACACATGGAAACGATGCTGACGGGCGCCGCGCCGCAGGCTGCCCCCGCCGATCTCATCAAGGACAGCGACCAGACCAAGTTCGCCAAGGACGTGATCGAGGCCTCGCGCACCGTCCCGGTGATCGTCGATTTCTGGGCGCCGTGGTGCGGGCCGTGCAAGACGCTGCAGCCGATGATCGAGAAGGTCGTCAAGGAAGCCAAGGGCGCGGTCAAGCTGGTCAAGATCGACATCGACAAGAACCAGATGCTGGCCCAGCAGCTGCGCATCCAGTCGATCCCGGCGGTCTATGCCTTCTTCGGCGGCCGGCCGGTCGACGGCTTCATGGGGGCGGTGCCCGAGAGCCAGGTCAAGGCCTTCGTCGACAAGCTGGTCCAGGCGGCCGGCGGCGCGGCGGGCGGTGCCGGCGCCGAGATCGCCGAGCTGCTCGAACATGCCAAGGCGGCGGTAGCGCAGAACGACATGGAGACGGCGGCGCAGATTTATAGCGAGATCCTGGGCGTCGATCCCGAGAACGTCCCGGCGCTGGCCGGCCTCGCGCGCTATCATGTCAGTGCCGGCGATTACGAGCAGGCGACGACCCTGCTCGACCAGGTCCCGGCCAAGGAAAAGAACCACGCCGACGTCGTTGCCGTAAAGGCCACGATCGACCTCGCCGCGAAGGCGAAGGAAGCGGGCCCGGTCGACGACCTCAAGGCCAAGGCCGCCGCCGATCCCAAGGATTTCCAGTCCAGGCTCGACCTGGCACTCGCCTACTGGGCCGCCGACCAGAAGCAGGAGGCGATCGACGAGCTGCTCGCCATGATCAAGGCCGATCGCACCTGGAACGAGGCGGCTGCCCGCGCGCAGCTGCTGAAATTCTTCGAGGCGCTGGGCTTTGCCGATCCCCTGGCGGTCGACGGCCGCAAGCGACTGTCGACGATCCTGTTTTCCTGAGACGCGTACGCTGAAGGGGCCATGAGCGACCGCAGCCCTGCCCACAACCCGTTCGATCCCAGCTTCGAGCAGCTGCCCGACACGCTGCCGATCTTTCCGCTCTCGGGCGTGCTGCTGCTGCCGGGCGGCAAGCTGCCGCTCAACGTCTTCGAGCCGCGCTATCTCACCATGGTGTTCGATGCGCTGGCCGGCCATCGCATGATCGGCATGGTGCAGCCAGTGCAGCCCGGCGGCTACGCCGGTGACGGCCTGCCGACCGATGACGGCAGGCCGCCCGTGCACCGGGTCGGCTGCGCCGGCCGCATCGTGAGCTTCAACGAGACCGAGGACGGTCGCCTCCTGCTGGCGCTCAGCGGCGTCTGCCGCTTCGAGATCGTGCGCGAGCTCGACCTCGCCCACGGTGGCTACCGCCGCGTCTCCTCGGTGTTCTCGCCCTACCGGGCCGATCTCGATCACGCCGATGACGCCGTCGAACTCGATCGTGACCGCCTGATGGCGGGGCTGTCGGCGTTCTTCCGGACCCGCAACCTGTCGACCGACTGGGACGCGGTGAAGCAATCCGCCGATGCCGATCTGGTCTCGTCGCTGTCGATGGTCCTGCCGTTTGGCCCGGCCGAGAAGCAGGCGCTGCTGGAAGCCGCCGACAGCTCGGCACGGGCCAAGCTTCTGGTCGCCTTCCTGGAAATGACCGCCTTCGGCCAACCGTCCGAGCCGACGAGCCGCAAGGCCAACTGAACATGATATGATCAGCGCATGACCGACCAACCCACTCCCCGGCGCGCCGGCGTCGACCCCAAGCTGCTGGAAATCCTGGTCTGCCCGGCCACGCACGGGCCGCTGGAATACGACGCGGCAGCGGGCGAGCTGATCAGCCGCAAGGCCGGCCTCGCCTATCCCATCCGCGACGGCATTCCGATCATGCTGGTGAGCGAAGCGCGCCAGCTCCGGGATGTGCCGTGACCGACAACTTCATCAAGGCAGTGCCCGACGAGGGCAGCTACGAAGCGGACTCGGCGCCGTGGCCGGCCGAGCTGCGTGTCTTCAAGGAGGAAGGCCGGCTCGAAATCGATTTCTCCGACGGTCGCGCCTATTCCCTGCCGGCCGAGTATCTGCGCGTGGAAAGCCCGTCGGCCGAGGTCCAGGGCCACGGCCCCAACCAGAAGAAGATCGTCTCGGGCCGGCGTCACGTGAAGATCGAGGCGGTCGAGCCGGTCGGCCACTACGCGATCCGCATCGTGTTCGACGACAAGCACGACACCGGCATCTACAGCTGGGCCTATCTGCGCGAACTCGGCGACACCCATGCCGAACGCTGGGCCGCCTATCAGGCCGCCCTGCTGTATCGCGGATTGAGCCGCGACGCCTAGCATCCGATGAAGATCGTCATTGCCGGCGCCGGGATCGGCGGGCTCGTCTCGGCGATGTGCCTCCATCGCGCGGGCTTCGACGTAAAAGTGTTCGAGGCGGTGGGCGAGCTCAGGCCGCTGGGTGTCGGCATCAACATCCAGGCCGGCGCCGTGCGCATCCTCTGCGGCCTCGGCCTCGAGCCCGCCCTGGCCGCCACCGCCATCGAGACGCGCGAATTGCGCTACGCCAACCGCCACGGCCAGACGATCTGGGCCGATCCACGCGGCCGCCACGCCGGCCTGCCATGGCCGCAGTTCTCGATCCACCGCGGCGAGCTGCAGATGATCCTGTTCCACGCCGCCGCTGAAATGCTGGGTGCCGGTCGGATCAAGTTCGGCCGCCGCATCGCGGGCTTCGCGCAGACGGGCGGCAAAGTGACGGCGCGCTTCGTCGATCGCGATGGACGGACCGCCGAGACCGCCGAGGCGGACATCCTGATCGGCGCCGACGGCATCCACTCCGCCGTGCGCGCGCAGTTCTATCCCGACGAAGGCCCGCCCAAGTGGCAGGGCATCCTGATGTGGCGCGGCGTCACCGTGGGCAAGCCCTTTCTGGGTGGCGCCACCATGGTGCAGGCGGGGCACCATACCCAGAAGTTCGTCTGCTATCCAATCAGCCGCGCCCATGCCGAGCGCGGCGAGGCGCTGATCAACTGGATCTGCGACCTGCACGTGAGCGACGGCGCCCTGCCCTCGCGCGAGGACTGGAACAAGGCGGGCTCGCTCGCCGACTTCCTGCCGCGCTTTGCGGATTGGAAGTTCGACTGGCTCGACGTGCCCGAGGTCATCCGCACCGCCCATACGATCCTGGAATTCCCGATGATCGATCGCGACCCGCTGCCGCGCTGGTCGCACGGCCGGATCACGTTGCTGGGCGATGCCGCCCATCCGATGTATCCCATCGGCTCGAACGGCGCCTCGCAGGCGATCCTGGATGGCGAGGCGATCACGCAGGAGCTTTTGGTCGGCGGCGATCCCGAGGTCGCGCTTCGGCGCTACGAGGAGCGCCGCCTGCCGCCGACCGCGCGCATCGTCGACAGCAACCGGCGCAAGGGCATCGACGTCATGCTCGATATCGTCGAGCAACGGGCGCCGCAGGGATTTGCCAATCTGGAAAGCGTGCTGCCGGCCGAGGAGCTCGAGAAGATCGTCGGCGACTACAAGAAGCTGGCCGCCCAGGATCGCGAGACGCTCCTGAAGCTGGCGAATGCCCAATAAAAAACCGGTCCTTTGGGGGACCGGCCGTGGTGGCGGTTTAAACCGGCCATCACATCGCCGGCCACCACCGGGAATGACTATGCCCGCAGGCGATGACAGAATTATGGCAGTGAAAGCCTGTTCATGAGCCTCGCCCGCGCCATCGCCACGGTCGGCAGCTTCACGCTGCTGAGCAGGCTCGTGGGCTTCGCGCGCGACATCGTGCTGTCGGCGATTCTCGGCTCCGGCGCGGTGGCCGATGCCTTCTTCGTGGCCTTCAAGCTGCCGAACTTCTTCCGCCGCCTGTTCGCCGAGGGTGCATTTTCCGCCGCCTTCGTGCCGCTGTTCGCCCGCGAGCTTCACGACGGTGGACGCGCCGAGGCGCTGGCCTTTGCGCGCCAGGCGCAGGCGGCGCTGCTGTTGGTGCTGGTGCCCTTCACGGTGCTACTGATCCTGGCCATGCCCTGGGTGATGGCGATCCTGGCGCCCGGCATGCGCGACGACGCGCCGACCTTTGCTCTGGCCGTCGAGTTCGGCCGCATCGCCTTTCCCTACCTCCTGTTCGTCTCGCTCACCTCGCTCTACGGCGGCGTGCTGAACAGCATCGACCGCTTCGCCCATGTCGCGGCGACGCCGATCCTGCTCAATCTCGCGCTGATCGGCGCCGTGCTTGGCCTCACGCCGTTCCTGCCCAACAGCGGCTATGCCGCCTCGATCGGTGTGGCGATCGCGGGCGTCCTGCAATGGCTGTGGCTGCTGATCGCGTGCGCCCGAGACGGCGTCGGCATGAGACTGGTGCGGCCGCGCTGGACGGCGCGCGTCGCCCGGCTGGTCAAGTTGGCGACGCCGGTCGCGATCGGCGGTGGCGTGCAGCAGATCAGCGCCGTGCTCGACGTGGTCTGGGCCTCGCTGCTACCGGTCGGCACGATCTCGGCGCTCTACTATGCCGACCGCGTCGCGCAACTGCCGCTGGGCGTGGTCGGCATCGCCATCGGCACCGCGCTGTTGCCGCTGATGGCCCGCGAACTGCGCGCCGGCCAGACCGCATCGGCGATGGCCAACCAGAACCGCGCCATCGAATACGGCCTGCTGTTCAGCCTGCCGGCGGCGCTGGCGCTGTGGCAGTTGGCCGAGCCCATCATCCGCATGCTGTTCGAGCACGGCCGCTTCAGCGCCGACGACACAGTGCGGACCGCGGGCGCGCTCGCGGCCTTCGCCGTCGGCCTGCCGGCCTTCGTCGTGGTGAAGGCGCTGACGCCGGGCTTCTTCGCCCGCGAGGACACCAGGACGCCGCTCTATATCGCGATGGCGGCGATCGCGACCAACATCGTCCTGAACGTCATCTTTCTCTACGGCACCACCCTCGCCCAGGTCGGCATCGCGCTCGCCTCGTCGCTATCGGGCTGGCTGAACGCCGCCCTCCTGGCCGCCGTCCTGCTGCGGCGCGGCCAATGGGCGCCCGACTCCCGCCTCGGCTCGCGGACGGTGCGCGTCGTGCTAGCGACGCTCGGCATGGGGGCCGGCCTGTGGGGCGCGCTCGTCGTGCTGGGTCCTGCCCTGGCGCACGGCAATCTTGCCGGCATTGCCGTGCTGCTGGGCGTCTGTGCCCTGGGCGGCCTCGTCTATGCCGCGTTGGGCGCACTGCTGGGTGTCGTGCGACCGTCGGAACTGCGCTACGTGCTGCGCCGGCAGCCTGGCCTCAGATCAAGCGACCCAGGCGAACAACCGTAACGCCGGCCCTGAGCGGCCGGTTGATCGACGGCATCACCAGCACGCAGTCGTCGTAGGGAGTCGTCACCGGCTCGCCGTCGTCGTGGCCGAGCACGGTGCCGGCCTTTGCGATCACTTCCTGGCCCTCGAAGCGGCGCGCCGAGACGAAGTTGCCACGCTTGGTCGCGACGGCATGGGTGACCTGGACGACACGCTGTTTGGACGGCGTCGGCTGCCTCCAGCCCGCCGGCAGATCGGCTTCCTCCACGACCCCCGTCTCGACCAGGAAGCGCGCCGTCACGTCCTTGGCCACCGTGACCGACGACGCGCGCCAATGCTGGCCGGTCTCGATCAGCAGGGCGGTCTTGGAACCCTTGGGATCGCCGAAGCCGCCATAGTCGCGCATGCGCATGCCGGCGGCGTGGCCGCGGTCGCGCACGAGGTCGACCGGCGCGCCCAGCTTCTGCGCCAGCGCCACGCCGCGGTCGAGCGGCCCGCACAGCATCAGCGGCACGCAGTCGTCATGCATGGAATGAAGGTCGAGCAGGAAGTCGGCGCGTTCGACGAAGGGTTTCACCACCTGCGCCCGCCGGGTCTCGAGCGTGGTCGCCGGCTGGTCGAGCCGACCCCAGGTGCGGTTGAAATCCTCGTCGATCATGCGCGACTTGAAGGGGTTCTTGGCATCGAAGCTGTGATAGGCCTCGATGTTGTTGAACGAGAAGATCAGCGTTCCCCTGCGCGGATTCAGGCCCTTCTCGAGCAGGGCGTCGACCACGATCGCGCCCGAGACCTCGTTGCCGTGGGTGAGGGCCGCCACCATGACCGTCGGGCCCGGCTTGCCGCTATCGTGCACGTGGATGTAGGGCGCCGCGCCGCCAGTCTCCCAGCGCCTGAGCTCCGGGAAGTCGAATTCGACGGGTGGGTTGTCGGCCATGAATCAAAACCCTTGCAAGGATGAGCCATTTCTTCGCACGCTGCCTTGCAGGGGACAAGCCGGGGGAAAAAGATGACGCGTACCAAGTACAGATGGTTCATCGTCTTCCTCCTGTTCGCGATCACCGGCGTCAACTACATCGACCGCGCGGCCATTTCCTACGCCATCCCGGCGATTCAGCGCGACCTCGGCCTCTCGCCCGCCGACACCGGCACCATCCTGGGTGCCTTTGGCCTGGGCTATGCCCTCACCACCCTGTTCGGCGGTTTCGCCGTGGACCGCTACGGCGCACGCATCGTCCTCACCGTCGCCGCCATCTTGTGGAGCCTGTCGATCGGGGCGACCGCGCTCGCCGGCGGCTTCGCCGTCCTCTACGCGGCGCGCGTGCTGCTGGGCGTTTCGGAAGGTCCCAACTTTCCCGCCCTGACCGGCGCCGTCAGTCACTGGCTGTCGCCGCACGAGCGGGCGACCGCGCTGGCCAATACCCTGTTCGCCGTGCCGCTGGCGCTCGCCGTCGGTGGGCCCATCGTCACGCAGCTCCTGGGCTGGCTCGACTGGCGCCTCACTTTCGCGGCCCTGTTCGTGCTCTCCGCCGCCTGGGTGCCGCTGTGGTACTTCCTGTTCCGCGACGATCCGGCGGAGTCGCGCTTCGTGAATGCAGCCGAACTCGCCCATATCCGGACGAGTGACCCGTCAGTCGCCGCCGCGCCGCATGCCGCCCTGAAATCCTGGCCCGAGCCCGGCGTGCTCCGGACGCTCCTCACCAACCCGACACTGCTCGCAAACTATTGGGCCTTCTTCGTCTTCGGCTACTTCCTGTTCTTCTTCATGACCTGGCTGCCGAGCTATCTTGAGCGCAAGTATGGGCTCGACCTGCAGACCGTGGGGCTGTTCACGGTGCTGCCCTGGCTGTCGGCCGCGTTCCTGCTGTGGCTGTTCGGGCGCTGGTCGGACTATCTGCTGAAGACGACGGGCCGTTTGCGCATTGCCCGCTCCTGGCTGATCGCCGGCAGCCAGCTCGTCGCGGCACTGGCGGTCATTCCCGTGGCGCTCACCGACAACCTCACGGTGGCCATCGCCGGAATCACGGTGGCGGTCGCGGCCTCGATGGGCGCCAACGCGGCCTACTATGCCGTGAATGTCGACATCGTCCCGCACCGAGCGGCAACAGCGCTCGGCATCATGGACTTTGCCTTCGCCATCGCAGGCTTCCTGGCGCCCGCCGTCACCGGCTGGGTGTTGAACCTGCGCGGTTCGTTCGTCGACGGCTTCCTGCTGATGACGGCGCTCGCGCTGTCATCGGTGCTGGTCGTCATTCTGTTCCACCATCCCGACCGGGATCGGGAGAGGCTGGCGCCGAAGGCCTGATCCTCAGGCCTCGCGGTACCAGTTTGCAAGATCCCAGGTGTTGTTGTCCCAGCCGCTGAGTTCCAGGACGAGCTTGGTGCTCGCGGCCGCGACGCCAAGTCGGGCCACGACGGGGATCACGACCTGGTTGTTCACGGCCAGCTCGTTCAGCTTGATCAGCATGGCGGCACGCCTCACCGGATCAACCTCGACCTGGGCCGCCTTGTGGGTGTCGTCATATTCCTGGTTCTGCCAGCGCGTGATGTTGCGGCCCTGCCATTTGTTCTCCTTGGCGGAGGCTTCCCACGAACAGAACTGGCGCAGGAATATTTCCGGGTCGGGCTGGCTGCTGTTGTTGTACATCTGCAGGTCGCAGTAGAACTTTGTGTAGGTGTCGGGATTGGCGACGTCGGAGGAGAAGAACACCGATGCCGTCACCGACTTCAGCTCCATGTCGATGCCGGCCTTCTGGGCGGCCTGCTTGACGATCGCCTGGTTCTTCTGCCGCGGCTGGTTGATCGATGTCTGGTAGACGAGCTTCAGCCTCTTGCCGTCCTTGGCCCGGATGCCGTCGGCGCCCCTGGCCCAGCCGGCCTTGTCGAGAAGGGCGTTGGCCTTGTCGACGTTGAACTCGTACTTCGTCGTCTTGGACCGGAAGCGCTCCGGGTTGTTGATGAAGTTCGCCGTCGCGGCCCCGGTGCGACCGTAGATGTGCTTCTCGACCGAGTCCTTGTCGACCAGCAGCGCCAGCGCCTGACGCACCGCCGGGTCCGACAGGATCGGGTGCTTGGTCTTGAGGCTTGAGCGCTCGCCGTCGATCTCGGTCCAGGGATCGGTGTTGTTGAGCTGGATGTGCTCGATGCCGCCGCCTTTGTTGAAGATGACACGGCCCTTGCCGCCCTTTTCCAGCCGCTGAAGAATCTCGTCTTCGACCTGCATGTTCCAGGCGAAGTCGAACTCGCCGGTCTGCAGCACGGCACGCGCCGCCGACACCGCATCGCCGCCACCCTTCATCTCGATGGCGTCGAAATGGGGCCGGTTCGGCCGGTGATAGTTCGGGTTGATGACACCCGTGACCATATCGCCCGGCTTGAAGTCCTTGAACATGTAGGGCCCGGTGCCGACCGGCTTGAGATTGGTCGGCGCATCGCGCGACTTGGCGCCGATGTAGTCGGCGAACAGGTGCTTGGGGATCACCATGCCGGCCCAACCGACGAAGGCGTCGGCCCAGAAGGGGGTCGGCTTCGCGAACTTCACGATGACCGTGTGGGAATCGATCTTCTCGACCGTGACGTCCCTGTAGGAGCCGCTGGTGAGCGTGGCCGTCGCCGGATCCCTGGAGTATTCCCAGGTAAAGACGACATCGTCGGCAGTGAACGGCTTGCCGTCGTGCCAGATCACGCCCTTCTTCAGCTTCCAGGTCACCGACTTGCCGTCGGCAGCCAGGGTGCCGTCCTCGCGGCCGGGAATCTTCTCCGCCAGTATGGGCCGGAGGTTGCCCTCGCGGTCCCAGCCGGCCAGCGGCTCGTAGAACAGGCGCGAACCGTCCTGATCCTTGGTGCCGACCGCGAAATGCGGATTGAGCAGCGTCGGGCCCTGCCACCACAGGACCTTCAGCACACCGCCGCCGCCGCGCTTGGTCGGCTTGTAGATCGGCGATGACTGAGCCATGGCCACGCCCGACAGGGCAAGAAGCTGGGTCGCCATCGGCGCCGTCAGCCCTACCGCCGCCAGCCGCCGCACGAAGACACGACGGGACATCCCGCCCGCCTTCACTTTGTCGATCAGACCACGCAAGCCACGTTCGTCCATCGGATGCCTCCATCCAGAGTGTCGTCGCCGTCCCTGACGCTCCTGCTATCCTGCAAGATGCGTGCGAGGCGGATGGGAACAGCCGGGGCCGTCGCCGTCAATGGCGCCTTGATTACGCCCCCCAACTGGGCGATACCGCCCCACCCTCGCCCTCCACCGGCAGGGTGCGCGGAGGTCCAAACCCCGTGCCTTCCACCTTGAGCGGAGTCCACATCCTATGCCCGACGTCACCACCGGCGCGTCTGCGCCCAACCCGCACCTCGCCGCCTATGCCGCCCGTGGCCTGAAAGGCCGGATCTTTTCCGGCGTGCAGCCGACCGGTAATCTCCATCTCGGCAACTACCTGGGCGCGATCCGCAACTTCGCCCGCCTGCAGAGCGACTACGATTGCCTCTATTGCGTGGTAGACCTGCATGCCATCACCCAGCCGCAGGACCCCAAGCAGTTGGCGGCGCAGACACGCGAGATCGCCTCGGCCTTCCTGGCGGCCGGCGTCGACGGCAAGAAGCAGATCATCTTCGCCCAGTCGACGGTGCCCGAGCACGCCCAGCTTGCCTGGATCTTCAACTGCGTGGCCCGTGTCGGCTGGATGAACCGCATGACGCAATTCAAGGAGAAGGCGGGCAAGGACCGCGAGAACGCCTCGCTCGGTCTCTACGCCTATCCGGCGCTGATGGCGGCCGACATCCTGATCTACAAGGCCACGCACGTGCCGGTCGGCGAGGACCAGAAGCAGCACCTCGAGCTCACGCGCGACATCGCCATCAAGTTCAACAACGATTTCGCGGCGCCGGACTTCTTCCCGGTCACCGAGCCGCTGATCTTTGGCGCCGCGACGCGCGTCATGAGCCTGCGCGACGGCACCAAGAAGATGAGCAAGTCCGATGCGTCGGACTACTCGCGCATCAATCTCACCGACGGCGCCGATGCCATCGCCCAGAAGATCCGCCGCGCCAAGACCGATCCGCTGCCGATGCCGGACACCCTGGCGGACGCCGAGAAGAGGGCCGATGCCGACAACCTGCTGGGCATCTACGCTGCCCTCGCCGACCGCGAGAAGCAGGACATCGTGGCCGAGTTCGCGGGCAAGCAGTTCTCGGAGTTCAAGGCGGCCCTCACGGAACTCGCGGTCGCCAAGCTGGGACCGGTCGGCGCCGAGATGCAGCGGCTGATGAAGGATCCGGGCCACGTCGACGCCGTGCTGCGCGACGGCGCGGGACGCGCCCGTGCTCTGGCCGGCCCGATCCTCGGCGAGGTTTATAAGACAGTGGGCTTCCTGCAGCCCTAGTTCCTGTGAGCTAGCCTTCCATCCGCGTGAGAGCCCACTTCACGGTGCAGCCCTCCATGGGAACCTGGCCAACGAGCACGATCTGCTCGGTGCGGCGCACGCGGCTCTCCTCGCCGAGATAGATGCTTTCGGCAAGGCCGATGCCGGCGCCCGACGCGCGCAATCGCCAGCCGCGACCGCTCGGCAACCGCATCAGCACTGCCTGACCGCTTTGTGCCAGCGTCGCCTTGACCGCCGGGTGGAGGTGGAAGCGCACGATGAAGCGCTGGTCGGGCACCGTCACCGGGCGACCCTCGGGCCCGACAAAGGTATCCTCGCCGCGCAGGTCGCCGCCGTCGGGCGAGAGCCACAGGCGTCGGCGATGGATGATGCCGTAGAGTGAACGATAGCCGTCGTGGCTCATGTCGAGCCACTGCGCGCCCTCGTTGTCGGCACGGTCGACCAGCACGTTGCCGGCGCGGTATTCCAGCGCGCCGTGGTTGGTGATCTCGGTCGAATTGGTGTCGTCGACCACCGCGGTGCTGTGCGCGGCGGTGTAGCGCATGAAGTGGCGCCAGTCGCGCGGCGCACCGGGATAGGTGCCGCAGTTCACGATCAGTCGCTCGTGCGCGGCGCTCATTTCGAACGACAGCGTACCGGCATGCGCGATGCCGTCCATGCCGCGGCCCGGCGGACTGCCGGCATCCGCGATGACCAGCGACGTCCCCGCGGCCAGGCGCTGGAAACCGCTTGCCAGTGCCATCATCGGCGCGCCTTCGTTCGAGCCGGAGCGTCCCAGGATCAGATCGAGCAGCGCCCGATCGCCTTCCCAGGCGCCGTTGAAGAGCGCCAATCCGCCGTCACCATGGCGGAAGAAGCGCAGCATCGGCGCCATGCGGTCGATCGCGGCGATGAGCTCAGCCGGCGCCCGGCGTTCGGCCGACGAAAGGGCGGCGCGCACGTCGAGCAGATGCCGCAGCACCGCGACCTGGAGATGCGGTGCGCGTTCGGCCACGATTCCGTCATGCATGACGTAGCGCTTCACGAACTTCGCCAGGCGCGCCAGCGTATGCTCGAGGCTTTTCTCGAAGCGCTTGCCGTCGCGCAGGAAGGCGAGATCGGCGAAGACCATCGCCTTCAGCGCGGCGACCGCCTCATGGCCGACCAGGCCGGTTCGCAACGCGCGCCTGAGGTGGGTGCGCTGGCGGGCCAGCGAGAACACGAAGCGGGCGGCAAATCCCGGATCGGCGCCGGCCGCCAGCCAGTCATAGTGCCGGATCCAGGCGACCATGCGTGCCGCCAGCACGTCGCGCCGCCAGGTGCGCGGCGACCAGCGCCACTCCCGATTGCTCCAGTCGTCGACCAGACGGGACGCAAGGGTGGCGCCCGCCGGATCGCCGCAGTCGCGCAGGTCGCGCAGCCAGGCAAAGCCGTTCAGGGCATCGATCCAGAAAGCGGAGGCAGAGGTGCGCCGCCAGGGCGGATCCTCGGACTCGGGCGATACGGCGCCCGCGCTGCCGTGGGCCACGTACTCACCGCCCAGCAGTCGCTGGCCGAGGGAGATATCGCCGGGCCACGAGTCGGGTGCCACGGCAAAGAAGCTGCGCGGCGTGCCGTAGCCCAGGGTCAGGGAATAGAGGGCGGAGCCCAGGAACCAGCGGCCGAATCTGCGACCTTCGCCGGTCGCCACTCCCGAGGGACGGGCAGGCACCGAACGGATCGGCCGGGTTCCGGCCACCAAAGCCTCACCGGGCCGTCGTGTCTCTGAGGCGACCAGCGTCATCTTTTTCTGTTCTTTGGCCCTGCGGCAAGCCGCGGGGCGGTGGAGGGGTTTTGACCAGTTTACCCGACCCGGAGGGCCGTGGCGATGGCCCGAACATCCCGGGCTGGCCCTTGAACCGGGCCCTTGAACGGGAGCGGGGGCTCCCCAAATTTACCCTCAAGGGAAGGCCTAATTGGGTTCCCGGCCACTCGCTCCACGGAGGGGGGTTTTATGAGCCGCGTATCGATGTTCAATTCGCCCTTGCTGCTGGGCTTCGATCAGCTGGAGCGCACGCTCGACCGGCTGGCCAAGAACGCCGAGGGCTACCCACCGTACAATATCGAACGGATTGGCGAAAACGGCCTGCGCATCGTTCTCGCGGTGGCCGGTTTCACGACCGGTGATCTCGCCATCGAACTGGTGGAAAGCCAACTTACGGTCCGGGGCAAGCAGACCGACGATACCGACCGGGTGTTTCTCCATCGTGGCATCGCGGCGCGCCAATTCCAGCGCGCATTCATGCTCGCCGACGGCATCGAGGTCCTCGGCGCCCGCTTGGACAACGGCCTGCTGTCAATCGACCTGATCCGCCCCGCAGCCGAGCCTCGTATCCGGACCATCCGCATCGACTCCGGCGAGACGACCGCCGGGGCAACCAATGCCATCGATATCACCGCGCGTCGCACGCAATCGCGCTGATGCTGCCAAGGAGGTAGCCATGGAAAACAACCAGACCACTTTCACCCGTCTCGCCGACGAAGCCTTTCTGAGCCTGGGCGCGGAGCAAGTCGCTTATGTGAAGGCGATCAACCTTCCCGACGGGGCGCACGCGATCGGCATTTTTTCCGCCGACGGCAAGCCGATGGCTGCTGCACCATCGGTCGAGATCGCACAGGCGCTGATCCGCCAGCACGATCTCGAGCCGGCACTGGTTCACTAGCGACGAGGAAGAAACGCGCCGAAAACCGGCGGTTCAGGCAGCGCTTTGGGTCTGGACCGACTCGACAAGCAGGGCGTAAAGCGCCTCGGCATTCTCCGTAGCTCGTAACTTGTCGACGAGGCCGCGGTCGCGCAGCAGACGCGAGACCCGCGCGAGAGCTTTCAGATGGTCCGCGCCGGCGCCTTCGGGAGCCACCAGCAGAAAAACGATATCAACCGGACGATCATCGATCGCATCGAAGGCGACCGGTTGGGCAAGCCGGGCGAACAAGCCACGCGGTGTGGTGAGTGAGCCCATGCGCCCGTGCGGGATGGCGATGCCGCCGCCGATGCCGGTCGATCCTAGCGCTTCGCGCTCGATCAGGCGGTCGAACAGGCGACGCTCCTCGAGCCCGAAGACGCTCGCGGCACGGCTGGCCAGCTCGGCCAACAGCGCCTTCTTGCCGGACGTCTTCACGCTGGCCAGAACGGCTTCGGGGCCGGTCAGCAAATCAGCGATTTCCACAATTGCACCAATGGGTTAGGTGGGCGAAAACAATCTCCGCCCGGCGAGGGGTGCGCCCCTATAAGCGCGTCCTTCGGATCGGTCAAGCCACCTCCAACGGCGGCCATCGCCGGCGCCTCAGTCGGCCGGGCCGGCGAGAGCTTGCGACACCACGGCGGCGCTCGGCAGCGAAGCCGGCAGGCTGCGGCTCATGCCCAGGCGGCCAAGACGCCGACGCTCGGCCGACGACGGAATGCGCATGGCTTCGCGATATTTGGCAACGGTGCGCCGGGCGATCTCGACGCCCTCGCCTTTCAAGAGATCGACGATGCGATCGTCCGACAAGGGCTGGTGAGAACTCTCGCCGCCGACCAGAAGCTTGATCCGCGAGCGCACCGACTCCGACGAGACGACCACGCCCGGCGTGCGCGCCGGCAGCGATGAGGTGAAGAAATACTTCAGCTCGAAGATGCCGCGCGGCGTGGCGATGTACTTGTTGGAAGTGACGCGGCTCACCGTGCTTTCATGCAGCTCGGTGGCGATGGCGATGTCGCGCAGCACCAGCGGCTTCAGCGCGCTCACGCCATGGCGGAAAAAGCCGTCCTGCTGGCGGACGATCTCGCGCGCCACCTTCAGGATCGTGGTTGCCCGCTGTTCCAGCGTCTTGACCAGCCAGTTGGCCGACTGGAAGCGCTCGGCGACGAAGGCACGATCGTTCTTGGCGCGCGCGCCCTTCATCAGCGTCGCGTGATAGTTGCGATCGACCAGGACTTTCGGCAGAGCGTCGGTGTTGAGTTCGATGAACCAGCCGTCCTCGCCGGTGTCGGGGTCCTTGGCCGGCCGCAGATAAAGATCCGGTGCCACGGGCTGGATCGGTTCGAAGTCGAAGGCCTGGCCGGGACGCGGGTCGAGCGTGCGCAGCTCCGCCAGCATGTCGCGCAGGTCCTCGTCGTCGACGTTGCAGCGGCGACGCAGCTGGCCGAGCTCTCCGGCCGCCACGAGATCGAGATTGTCGAGCAGCGCCTTCATCGCCGGATCCAGGCGATTGCGTTCGGCCAACTGGGCGGCCAGGCACTCGGCGAGCGAACGAGCGAACAATCCGGCCGGTTCGCTCTGGCGCAGGCGCGCCCATACCGCCTCGACCGCCTCGGCGCGGGCGCCGGCCGCTTCGGCGACGCCCGCGACATCGAGCCGGCAATAGCCGGCTTCATCGAGACCTTCGGCGAGCTTCAGCGCGATCCGCCGATCGTCGGGGCTGGCAAACAGCAAGTCGATCTGTTCGAGAACATAAACCGCAAGCGAGCGTGGGCGGCCGGCGACGAAGTCGAGCGCATCGGGCGCGCCGTCGCGCTGACCGACACTGCTCGCCGTGGCATCGCCGCCGCGGTCGGCATGTTCGCGCGTCCAGCGATCGTCGGCTTCGGCCAGCGCCGGCGCAGCGGCCGCCAGCGCCTCGGCTGTGTCCGTCGGCGCATCGAGCACCGGCGCATCGGGCTCGGCAATCGGGCCGTCGTCGGAAACGCCTTCCGAGAGCAGCGGATTCTTTTCGAGCTCCTGCTGGATGAAGGCGGCGAGTTCGAGATGCGAGAATTGCAGCAGCTTGATCGCCTGCTGCAGCTGCGGCGTCATGGCCAGCGTCTGACGCGACGCCAACAGGAGACTCGGACCGATACGCATCGTTACCCCCACCCCGAGGGCCGACAAACCCTCGCCGGAGGTTAAAGCAATAGTCGTGCCAAAGTCACGAACAACGACGCCCTAATGGGCGAAAATATCGATCTCCGGCCAGCCCGCAATATCCAGGCGGGCCCGGCTGGGCAGGAACTGGAAGGCGGCTTGGGCCAGTTCGACCCGGCCTTCCCGCTTCAGAAGCTCATCCAGCTTGGCCTTGAGCGCATGCAGGTACAACACATCGGAGGCGGCATAGGCCAGTTGCTCGTCGCTCAGGCTGTCGGCACCCCAATCCGAGGTCTGCTGCTGCTTGGACAGGTCGACGGCCAGGAGCTCCTTGCAGAGGTCCTTCAGCCCGAACCGGTCGGTGAAGGTCCGCGTCAGCCTGGCCGCGATCTTGGTGCAATAGACCGGTTCGCAGCACACGCCGAGCGCATGCTCGAGCACGGCGATGTCGAAGCGGCCAAAGTGGAACAACTTTAAGATCTTGGGATCGGCGACCAGGGCCGCCAGCCGCGGCGCCTTGACCGGACCGCGTGGCACCTGAACCAGATGGGCATCGCCGTCGCCGGACGAGAGCTGGACTAGGCAGAGCCGATCGCGATGGGGGTTGAGGCCCATCGTCTCGGTGTCGATCGCCACGACGGGCCCGAACGATAGATCGGCGGGAAGATCGCCGCGGTGAAGGCTGATCGCCATTTAACGGATGCCTCGCAAGCCCTGCATGGTGCCCAGGAGAAGACTCGAACTTCCACGCCTTTCAGCGCTAGTACCTGAAACTAGTGCGTCTACCAATTCCGCCACCTGGGCACGGCATGCGGGCTGTTGCGGGCCGTGAGTTAGGGCGAGGCCGCGCCGATGTCAACCGCAGTGCCGTTGCGCCATACTCTTGCACCGGCACGACGATGAGTTATAGGCAGCATCCATGAGCATCAAGCAGGTCACGGTTTTCGGCGGCAGCGGCTTCATCGGCCGGGCCATTGTGCGGGCGCTCGCGCAGGAGGGCCTGCTGGTGCGGGTCGCGGTCCGCCGCATCGAGCTGGCGGAGCCCCTGAAGACCGCGGGCGACGTCGGGCAGATCACATTGATGCGGGCAAATCTCAGGGTACCGTCGTCGGTGGTGGCGGCGATCGCCGGTAGCCAGGCCGTGATCAACGCGGCCGGCATTCCGTTCCAGCGTGGCCGCCAGCGCTATCAATCGGTTCACGTCGCCGGCGCCCGCGTCATCGCCGAAGCGGCACACGCGGCTGGGGTCGAGCGCCTGGTTCATCTTTCAGGCATCGGCGCCGACCATCGCGGCTCGAAGAACCGCTTCGTGCGGTCCAAGGTCGAGGCCGAGGACGCGATCGTCGCAGGCTTTCCGTCAGCCACGATCCTGCGGCCAAGCGTGGTCTTCGGACCCGACGATGCGATGTTCAATCGCCTGGCGCGGATTGCGGCGCTGGCGCCGTTCGTGCCCGTCGTGGGCAGCGGCCTGGCCAAGGTCCAGCCGGTGTTCTGCGGCGATGTCGGCAAGGCCGCCGTGGCGGTGCTCGGCCGTCCGGAGACCGCGAAGACCGTGTTCGAGCTGGGCGGGCCGCGCGTCTACACCTATCGCGAGATTGCGGCCCTCGTGCTGCGCGAGATCGACCGCCGCAAGCCGATCATCGGCGTGCCGGCGCCCTTGATGAAGATCGCCGGGTTCTTTGCCGAATTCCTCCCGGTGCCGCCCCTCACCCACGACCAGGTCGGTCTCCTGACCCAGGACAACGTCACCCGGCCCGGGGCGCCCGGCTTGGCCGCCCTCGGCATCCAGGCGACCGCCGCGGAGGTCATCCTGCCGACCTACCTCGACCGCTTCCGCGTCGGCGGCCGCTACAACCAGCACGCTCCCGCCTGAGATCACGAAGGCTGCGCCCGCCATGGGCTCTTTGTAGGCTCTAACAATAGTCCTGTTTCGGAATCAAAATACTGTTGCCTTCTTGGTCAGAGGTCTTGAGAAGACTCTCCGGGCCATGGCGCTGCTTAAATAGGTCAATAATATTGACTAATGGGTTGGTCTGTGCTGAATAGGCCTTGGACACGCAGCTTTGGCGGCGGCGGCATGTCCTTTGCGTAATAAAATTACATCAACGACTTGAGGGCTTGGTCATGGCCGAAAGGATGCTGAAGTTCGTCGGAACGTCGCAGGCCATGCCGGACAAGCGGCCGCCCGCCGAGCGCCGTCGCGACTTCGATGAGATCTACAGCAACTATGCCCGGGAAAAGGCAGCGGAACAGGCGGCGCGGTGCTCGCAGTGCGGCGTGCCGTTCTGTCAGATCCATTGTCCCCTGCAGAACAACATTCCCGACTGGCTGAAGCTCACCGCCGAAGGCCGGCTCGAGGAGGCCTACGAACTCTCGGCGGCAACCAACAACTTCCCCGAGATCTGCGGCCGCATCTGTCCGCAGGATCGCCTGTGCGAAGGCAACTGCGTCATCGAAAAGGGCTTCGACGCGGTCACCATCGGATCGGTCGAGAAGTTCATCACCGACACCGCCTGGAGCCAGGGTTGGGTGAAGCCGATCCGGCCGCGCCGCGAGCGTGCCGAGAGCGTCGGCATCATCGGCGCTGGGCCGGCGGGCCTCGCCGCCGCCGAGCAGCTGCGCCGCAAAGGCTACCAGGTCGCGGTCTACGACCGCTACGACCGCGTCGGCGGCCTCATGATCTACGGCATCCCCAACTTCAAGCTCGAGAAGGAGGTCGTGCAACGCCGCGAAAAGCTGCTGCGCGATTCGAAGGTGACGTTCCATCTCGACTGCGAAGTCGGCCGCGACGTTTCGATGGAGGAGCTGCGCCGGCGTCACGGCGCCGTGTTGATCGCAACCGGCGTCTACAAGGCGCGCGACATCGCGGCCCCCGGCGTCGGATTGCCCGGGATCGCCGCAGCCCTCGACTATCTCACCGCCGCCAACCGCAGCGGCCTTGGCGACGCGGTACCGGGAATCGAATCCGGCGAACTGCACGCCGAAGGCAAGAACGTCGTGGTCGTGGGCGGCGGCGACACAGCCATGGACTGCGTGCGCACGGCGGTGCGCCAGGGCGCCAAGTCGGTGAAGTGCCTCTATCGCCGCGACCGCGCCAACATGCCGGGCTCGCAACGTGAGGTGAAGCACGCTGAGGAAGAGGGCGTCGAGTTCGTCTGGCTGTCGGCGCCGCAGGGCTTCCTCGGCAAGGACCATGTCAGCCACGTGCGGACGGTGCGCATCCACCTCGGCATGCCCGACGCTTCCGGCCGCCAGACGCCGCAGGAAATTCCCAACAGCCACACCAACATCGAGGCCGATCTCGTGCTGAAGGCGCTGGGCTTCGATCCGGAGGATCTGCCCGAGGTCCTGGCCACGCCCGATCTCGGTGTCACCGCGTGGGGCACATTGAACATCGACTGGCGCAGCATGATGACCAGTCTCGACGGCGTGTTCGCCGCCGGTGACATCGTCCGTGGCGCCTCGCTGGTGGTATGGGCGGTGCGCGACGGCCGTGACGCGGCCGAGCGCATCCATTCGTATCTGGCCAACAAAGTGCTGGCCGCTCAACGCATCGCGGCGGAGTGAGGGGCCAATGCTGACGCTTTACGACTACATGGACTCCGGCAACGGCTACAAGGTGCGGCTCGTGCTGGCGCAGCTCGGCCTGCCCTACAAGCTCGTCCTGTGCGACATCCTCAAGGGCGAGACGCGCACGCCGGAATTCCTGGCGAAGAATCCAAATGGGCGGATCCCGACCCTGCAGCTCGAGGACGGCAGCCATATCTTCGAATCTGGCGCCATCATCTGGTACCTGGCCGAAGGCACGCCGCTCGCGCCCAAGGACCGCAAGACCCGCGCCGAAACGCTGCAGTGGATGTTCTTCGAGCAGTACAGCCACGAGCCCTTTATCGCGGTCGCGCGCTTTTGGAAGCACTACCTGCCCAAGCTCACGCCGCTGCAGGAAATGGACCTGCCGAACCGTATGAAGGGCGGATACGCAGCACTCGACGTGATGGAGAAGCACCTGTCGAAGAACAACTACTTCGTCGGCGGCAGCTTCGGTCTCGCCGACATTGCGCTCTATGCCTACACGCACGTGGCGCACGAGGGCGAGTTCGATCTGTCGAAGTATCCCAGCATCAACGCTTGGATGGCGCGAGTCGCCAGCCAGCCCAAGCACGTCACCATCAGCCACAAGAACTGAAAGGGAGAGAACCATGCCGATGATCAATGTCCAGATGTTCGAAGGCCGCACCAAGGAGCAGCGCCGCGCGTTGGCGAAAGAGCTGACTGAGGGCACCTGCCGGGCGCTCGGCTGCACGCCCGATGCCGTGCAGATCATCCTGACCGACATCAAGAAAGAGAACTGGGCCGAGGCCGGCAAGCTCTTCTCCGACTAGATCTCTTTGCCAAGGATCCGACGTCATGTCCGCACGTCCCTTCGATGCCAAGCAGTTCGTCCGCGACTACCAGAACGGCGTTGCGCACCTCACCGACGCCTATGGCTACAACCCCGCCCAGGAGCTGGACTCCTGCGGCGTGGGCCTGGTCGTGGCGCTGGACGGCAAGCGACGCCGCGACGTTGTCGTGGCCGGCATCGATGCGCTGAAGGCCGTGTGGCATCGCGGTGCCGTCGATGCCGACGGCAAGACCGGTGACGGCGCGGGCCTTCACGTCGAGATCCCGCAGGACTTCTTCAAGGAGCACATCCGCGATTCGAGCGGTGAAGTCCCCCAGGTCGGCCGTATCGCCGTCGGCATGGTGTTCCTGCCGCGCACCGATCTCGGGGCGCAGGAGCGCTGCCGCATCATCGTCGAGACCGAGATCCTGCGCTTCGGCCACACCATCCTGGGTTGGCGCCAGGTGCCGGTCGATATTTCCTCGATCGGCGCGAAGGCCAACGAGACGCGGCCGGAAATCGAGCAACTCCTGATCGGCCGCGGCGACCCCAAGCTCGACAACCGCGAGTTCGAGAAGCAGCTCTACATCCTGCGGCGGCGCATGGAGAAGGCGGCGATCGCCGAGAACATCGCCGAATTCTATGTCTGCTCGCTCAGCTGCCGCTCGGTCGTCTACAAGGGCATGTTCCTCGCCGAGCACCTCAGTGCCTTCTATCCCGACCTGCTCGACGAGCGTTTCACCTCGCGCTTCGCGATCTTCCACCAGCGCTATTCGACCAACACCTTCCCGCAGTGGAAGCTGGCGCAGCCCTTCCGCGTGCTGGCGCACAATGGCGAGATCAACACCGTCCTGGGCAACGTCAACTGGATGAAGAGCCACGAGGCCCGCCTCGACCATGACGGCTTCGGCCGTTCGATCGAGGACCTGAAGCCGATCATCCAGCCCGGCGCGTCTGACTCGTCGGCGCTCGACAACGTGTTCGAGCTGCTGGTGCGTGGCCATCGCAACCTGCCGATGGTCAAGTCGATGATGATCCCCGAGGCATCGTCCTCGAACCCGAACGTGCCGCCCAAGCATCGCGCCATGTACAACTACGTGAATGGCGTCATGGAGCCGTGGGACGGACCCGCCGCCATCGCCGCCGTCGCCGGCAAGTGGGCGCTGGTCGGGCTCGATCGCAACGGCCTCAGGCCGATGCGTTACGTACGCACGTCCGACGAGTTGCTGATCGCGGGCTCGGAAGCCGGCATGGTGCCCCAGGATGAAGCCAGGATCGTCGAGAAGGGCCGGCTCGGCCCGGGCGAGATGCTGGCGGTCGATATGGACCAGCCCAGGCTCTACAAGGACCACGAGCTGAAGGACATGCTCGCGGACACCCATGACTACGCGGCCTGGACCGGCCGCACGGTCGAGCTCGATTCGCTGATCAAGCAGGACACGCCGGCTGCCGAGCACTTCGAGCCGGATGAGCTGCGCCGTCGCCAGTTCGCCTCGGGCTGGTCGATCGAGGATCTCGAAATGATCCTCCATCCCATGGTCGAGGACGCCAAGGAGGCCGTGGGCTCGATGGGCGACGATGCACCGCTCGCGGTGCTGTCGGACACCTATCGCGGCATGCACCACTATTTCCGGCAGAATTTCAGCCAGGTCACCAATCCGCCGATCGACAGCTTGCGCGAACGCAACGTCATGACCTTGCGCACGCGGCTCGGCAATCTCGGCAACATCCTCGACGAAAGCCCCGAGCAGAGCGAGATGCTGTCGCTGCAGTCGCCAATCGTGCTCAATGCCGAATTCGAGGCGATGCGCAACTACATGGGCGATACAGCCGCCCGCATCGACTGCGCGTTTGATCCCCGGGGCGGGCTTGACGCCATGCGCCAGGCCTTCGACCGCATCTGCCACGAAGCCGAGGAGGCCGTCCGGCGCGGCTGCCTGCACATCGTGCTGACCGACGCCAACGTCGATCCCGACCGCGCCGCGCTGCCGATGATCCTGGCGGCGGGTTCGGTCCATTCCTACCTGGTGCGCCAGTCACTGCGCACCTTCACGTCGCTCAACATCCGCTCGGGGGAGTGCCTGGACGTCCACTATGCCGCCGTCATCATCGGCGTCGGCGCCACGACGGTGAACCCCTACCTCGCCGAGGAGACGATCGCGGCCCGCCATGCACGCGGCCTGTTCGGCAAGCTCTCGCTCGGCCAATGCCTCGCCAACTACAAGAAGGCGCTGGACGAAGGCCTGCTCAAGGTGATGTCCAAGATGGGCATCTCGGTGCTGTCGTCGTATCGCGGCGGCTGCAACTTCGAGGCCGTCGGCCTCTCGCGCTCGCTGGTCGCCGAGTTCTTCCCCGGCATGCCCTCGCGCATCTCCGGCATCGGACTGCGCGGCGTCCAGGAGAAAATCGCCGAACAGCACGCCCGCGCCTTCGACGAGGACGTGATCGCGCTCCCCATCGGCGGCTTCTACAAGACGCGGCGCGGCGGCGATCGCCACAATTTCGAAGGCGAGCTCATCCACATGCTGCAGGACGCGGTGAACACCGAGTCCTACGCCAAGTACCGCAAGTACAGCGAGGCGGTGCGCAAGCTGCCGCCGATCAACCTCCGCGACCTGCTCGACTTCAAGACCGACCGCGCGCCGGTCGTCCTCGACGAGGTCGAGTCGATCACCGAGCTGCGCAAGCGGCTGGTGGCGCCCGGCATCTCGCTGGGCGCACTCGGCCCCGAGGCACACGAGACGCTCTCGATCGCCATGAACCGCATCGGCGCCAAGTCCGATTCGGGCGAAGGCGGCGAGGATCCGGCGCGCTACAATCCGCGCGCCAACGGCGACAACGCCTCCTCTGCCATCAAGCAGGTGGCGTCGGGCCGTTTCGGCGTCACCGCCGAGTATCTCAACAACTGCCGCGAGCTCGAGATCAAGGTCGCCCAAGGCGCCAAGCCGGGCGAAGGCGGACAGCTGCCCGGCCTCAAGGTGAGCGAGATGATCGCCAAGCTGCGTCATTCGACGCCCGGCGTGACGCTGATCAGCCCGCCGCCGCATCACGACATCTATTCGATCGAGGACCTGGCGCAGCTCATCTACGACCTGAAGCAGATCAATCCCGAGGCGCGGGTGACGGTGAAGCTGGTCGCGCGGTCGGGCATCGGCACCATTGCCGCCGGCGTCGCCAAGGCCAAAGCCGACACGATCCTGATCTCGGGCCACAGCGGCGGCACTGGGGCGAGCCCGCAGACCAGCATCAAGTACGCCGGCATCCCCTGGGAGATGGGCCTGTCGGAGACACATCAGGTGCTGACGCTCAATCGCCTGCGCGAAAAGGTGCTGCTGCGCACCGATGGCGGCATCAAGACCGGCCGCGACGTGGTGATCGCCGCCATGCTGGGCGCCGAGGAATACGGCATCGGCACGGCCTCGCTGATCGCCATGGGCTGCATCATGGTACGGCAGTGCCATTCCAACACCTGCCCGGTCGGCGTCTGCACCCAGGATCCGAAACTGCGCGCCAAGTTCGGGGGCTCGCCGGAGAAGGTGGTCAACCTCTTCAGCTTCGTCGCCGAAGAGGTGCGCGAGATCCTGGCGCAGCTGGGCTACCGCTCGCTGGTCGAGATCGTCGGCCGCTCCGACCTGCTGCGGCAGGTGAGCCGTGGCGCGCGCTATCTCGACGATCTCGATCTCAATCCGCTGCTGACGCGCGCCGACGGCGGCCGCGAGGTGGCGCACTGCACGGTCGAGGGTCGCAACGAAGTGCCCGACACGCTGGACGCCCAGATGATCCAAGACGCCCGGCCGCTGTTCACGCATCGCGAGAAGATGCAGTTGCAGTACAGCGTTAGGAACACCCACCGCGCCGTGGGCACTAGGCTGGCCGCCATGATCACGCGCAAGTACGGCATGGCGGGCCTGCAGCCCGACACCGTCACGGTCCGGCTGCGCGGCACCGCCGGCCAGTCGCTCGGTGCCTTCGCCGTGCGCGGCATGAAGCTTGAAGTGTTCGGCGATGCCAACGACTATGTCGGCAAGGGCCTGAGCGGCGGCACCATCGTGGTGAAGCCCACGATATCTAGCCCGCTGGTGCCGGAGCACAACGCCATCATCGGCAACACCGTCCTCTACGGCGCGACGGCCGGCAAGTTGTTCGCCTCGGGTCTCGCCGGCGAGCGCTTCGCCGTGCGCAACTCCGGGGCCGATGCCGTGGTCGAAGGCGTGGGCTGCAACGGCTGCGAATACATGACCGGTGGCACCGCCGTGATCCTGGGACCGGTCGGCGTCAACTTCGCCGCCGGCATGACCGGGGGCATGGCGTTCGTCTACGACCCGGCCGATGCCTTCAAGCTCAACGTCAATCCCGAAACGGTGGTGTGGCAGCGCCTCGACCATCCGCATTGGGAGGCCGAGCTCAGGAAGCTGGTCGAGGAGCATGTCGCGGAGACCAAGTCGCCGCTCGGCGCGCGCCTGTTGAACGACTGGGACCGTGAAGTCGAATTCTTCTGGCAGGTCGTGCCCAAGGAGATGCTGGCGCGCCTGTCGGAACCCCTGACGATCGCCAAGGCAAAGCGGGCCTAGGGATCCGGGGCGTGCAGAACGCGCGGATTCCCCGCGCGGCCTGGCTGCAGCTCGGCATGGCGATTCTGCTGTTCGGGCTCGCCTGGCCCGCGATCAAGCTCGGCCTCGCGGAGGCGACGCCCCTGTGGTTCGCCGTCGCGCGGATTGGTCTCTGCTGCGCCACGTCGTTCGTCGTCCTGGCGCTGATCGGCCGCCTTGCCTGGCCCCGACACGCCGACTGGCCGGTGATCCTGTCGGTCGGCTTCTTCCAGATCGCCTGCTTCTTTCCCTTGGCGAACCTCGGCGTCGCCGTGGCGCCGGCGGGACGCTCGGGCGTGCTCGCCTACACCATGACCCTGTGGATGGTGCCGCTGGCCCTGATCGCCGGCGAACGCGTCGGCTGGCGAGGCGTCGTGGGTGCGCTGCTCGGTCTCGCGGGCGTGGTGGTGATCGTCGATCCGCTGCGCTTCGACTGGAGCAATCGGGCCGTCCTGTTCGGTCATGCCTGCCTGCTGATTGCCGCGCTCTCCTGGGCGATCGCCATTCTGCAGGCGCGGCGCCACATCTGGCACCTGACGCCGCTGCAGGTGCTGCCCTGGCAGATGGCGATCGCGACGGTGCTGGTCGCCGTCGTTGCCGCGATCTTCGAACCCGACGGCTATGTCCGCTTCGACCGGCCCGTCATCCAGGCCACCCTCTTCCTGTTGGGCATTCTGGGGGCGGTTGCGACCTGGGCCGCCGTGTCGGTCGCGCGGGCGCTGCCGCCGGTGACGTCCTCGCTCGCCATGCTAGGTGTCCCGCTGATGGCCATCGCCGCTTCCGTGGTGTTGGTCGATGAGCCCGTCACCTGGCCGCTGGCGATCGGCAGCGCGCTGGTCATTGCCGGCATCGCCATCGTTATCCTGGACAGGTCCCGCGATTGACAGTCCCGGACGGCGTCCCGCATATGCGGACGGTACGGCTCTTGCACGGAACGAGGGTATGGCAAACAAAGTCTTCAAAGACGCGAAGTCGGCGCTCGATGGCGTGCTGCACGACGGCATGATGGTGATGTGCGGCGGCTTCGGCCTGGTCGGCATTCCCGACAAGCTGATCCATGCGATGCGCGATGCGGGCGTCAAGAACCTGACCTGTGTCAGCAACAACGCCGGCATCGACGGTGCGGGCCTCGGCCTGCTGCTCGAGGCCGGCCAGGTCAAGAAGATGATCTCGTCCTACGTCGGCGAGAACAAGACCTTCGCCAAGCTCTACCTCGAGGGCAAGCTCGAGATCGAGTTCAACCCGCAGGGCACGCTGGCCGAACGCTGCCGCGCCGGCGGCGCGGGCATCCCCGCCTTCTACACCAAGACCGGTGTCGGCACCGAAGTGGCCAAGGGCAAGGAGACCAAGGTCTTCGACGGCCAGGAATATGTCATGGAGCGCGGCCTGGTCGGCGACCTGGCATTGGTCAAGGCGTGGAAGGGCGACACTTCGGGCAATCTCGTCTACCGCAAGGCGGCGCGGAACTTCAATCCGATGATGGCGACGGCGGCCAAGATCTGCGTCGCCGAGGTCGAGGAGCTCGTGCCGGTGGGCCAGCTCGATCCCGACCACATCCACACGCCCGGCATTTTCGTCAATCGCATCCTCTGCGGCGCGCCCTACGACAAGCAGATCGAGCAGCGCACCATTCGCAAGGCTTAGGAGACCAAGAGATGGCCTGGACCCGCGATCAGATGGCGGCACGCGCCGCCAAGGAATTGAAGGACGGCTACTACGTCAATCTCGGCATCGGCATTCCGACCCTGGTGTCGAACTACGTGCCCGAGGACGTCGACATCACGCTGCAGAGCGAGAACGGCATGCTGGGCGTCGGCCCCTTCCCGCTCGACAACGAGGTCGACGCCGACATCATCAACGCCGGCAAGCAGACCGTGACCGAGCTCAAGGGCACGTCGTATTTCTCCTCCGCCGACAGCTTCGCCATGGTCCGCGGCGGCCATATCGACCTCTCCATCCTGGGCGCCATGGAAGTGGCGGAGAACGGCGACCTCGCCAACTGGATGATCCCGGGCAAGATGGTGAAGGGCATGGGCGGCGCGATGGACCTCGTGGCCGGCGTCCGGCGCGTCATTGTCACCATGGAGCATGTCTCCAAGGACGGCGCTTCCAAGCTCCTGAAGGAATGCTCTCTGCCGCTCACCGGCCGGCGTGTCGTCGACATGGTGATCTCGGAACTGGGCGTCTTCGCCGTCGACAAGACGGGCGACGGCGGCGTCACCTTGATCGAACTCGCCGACGGCGTGACGGTCGACGAGGTCAAAGCCAAGACCAAGGCCAAGCTCTCGATCGACGCCGGCCTGAAGGTCGCCTAGTCGCGGGTCACCCCGCGACGGCTCACCACTTGGCGAGGAATTGCCGGAGCGGCTCGGCGCCGGGATTGGTGAATTTGCGATCGAGCGCGATCGCCTTCGCCGTGGCGCCCTGGCCGTAATAAAGCGCGTTCCAGTCGCCGTCGGCGTCGAGGTAAGAACCCTCGATCGAGGCGCCAGCAAACAGGCCGGCGGAATTGGAATAGGCCACGATGTCGGCGCCGCCCGCCGTCGTCGACCCGCCTTCGAGGCCGATGCCCACCGCCACCATGGTGACGCCGGCTTCGGCGCCGAACTTGAACTTGTGGTCGAGAATCGCCTGCAGGCCCTTCTCGGTCCGGATGATGAACACGATCTCCGAGACCTTGCCGCCGACCTGCAGGCCGATGCTGCCGGAGCCCATGCCGTAGAACACAGGATAGCTCCAGTCGTTGGGCTTGGTGCGCGCGACCAGGACGCCGCGCCCGCCCGCCGCGCCCAGGATGAAGCCGCCCTGGACGAGCTCGGGAATGATCAGCACGCCCCGGGCCCCGGACATGAGCCTGACGGCGTCGGGGAAGTCCTTGCCGCTCAGGACCTTTGAGGCGGAGCCCAGGCAGCCATCGACCAGCGACTGGCGCTTGGCATCGGCACGGGCCGGCTGGGTGACAATCATCGGGGCGGCGAACGCGGCCGCGGCGCCCGCAAGAACGGTTCGGCGATCGAGCTTCATTTTCTGCTCCTTGGCTGGCGGCCGACGCCGGGGAAGCGCCACTCTGGCCTCAACAGCCTGAATAATACCATGTTTCGCGGCGGAATTGCGGCCCTCCAGAGTGGGGGTTACCCCGCTCGCATTCGGGGGGCCGGGCGGTCTTTCATCAGGAGCGGCAGGCCGGCGGCCATGAAGATCACCCGGTCGGCCCGCTCGGCCACCCGCATGTTCATCCGGCCCATGGCGTCGCGGAAGCGCCGCCCCAGGGGAGTCTCGGGCACCAGGCCGAGGCCAAGTTCGTTGCTGACGAAGACCACCGGCATCTTGTGATCATCCAGTGAGCGCAGCATCTCGTCGGTGGCCTCGTCGACGTCGGCGCCGGCATGCATGAGGTTGGAGAGCCAGAGCGTCAGGCAATCCACGAGGACCGGCCGGCCGTGCGCCGCCGCGGCCTCGAGGGCGCCGGCGAGTTTCAGCGGCTCCTCGATCGTGGTCCAGCTGCCGCCGCGGCGGGCGCGATGGGCCATGATGCGGGTCGCCATCTCGACGTCGCCCGCCTCGCCGGTGGCGATATAGACCGCGGGCTGCGGCGAGGCGCCGAACAGCGTGCCGGTCACCAGCTTCTCGGCGTGCGTGCTCTTGCCCGAGCGTGCCCCGCCCAGCACGAGGCTGACCGGTGGCAGCGAGAAAGTCGGGACGTGCTCCATCAGCCAGCGCTGGCGCTGACCAGCCAGCAGGCGCCCGGCAGGCGGACGCCTTCGGCGGTCTCGTGCGGCTTCAAGGTCTCGCCGATCGCGGCCTTGGCCTTCTCGATCTGCTCGGGCGTGGCATCGGCGAAGGCGCGTGCCAGCGGACCGAAGCGGCCGGCATTCTCCAGGATGTCGGCGATGGTCTTGCCCATGAACACCGGCTGGTCGAGCGGCTTGAACGAGAGCGCGCTGAAGCCGGCTTCCGTCAGGATACGTTCGACGCGTGCCCGATCGCCGAAGGCGTACTGCCCGGGATCTTCCGGACCGGGACGCGGCAGCGGCGGCAGAAAGGGCGCGGCGGCGCGGACCGGCACGAGCCCCCAGGGATTTTCCTGCGTCGTGCGCCAGCACACGAACACCAGGCGGCCCGTGGGTTTCAGCGCCTGCTGGAAATTCTTGAACGCCGCCACCGGATCGCCGAAGAACATGACGCCGAAGCGCGAGAAGACGAGATCGTAGGACGCCGCCTCGAACGGATGCGTGGCCGCATTGCCGACCACGAAGGTCGCATTGGGCACGCGATGCGCGCGCGCGGACGCGACCAGCTGCTCGGAAATGTCGACGCCCAGAACATGTCCGCCGAGGCCGACGGCCTCGGCCAGCGTGCGCGTCGTGCCGCCCAGGCCGCAGCCGATATCGATCACTTTCTCACCCGGCTGCGGATTGGCGGCCGCGAGCGCCGCCTTGCCGAAATCGCCGATGCCCTGCTCGATGCGCTCCATGGAGGCGAGCCAGCCCTTGCCGCCCGGGCCGTTCCAGTAGGCCGCCTGCTCGGCCGCGAGTTCAGTGGCGCTTTTCATGCCTTGCTCCCGCCGTGGCCGAGCACGAGCTCGCGCGGCATGTAGTTGGTGAAGGCCACGCGCCAGGCATGCGCCGGATCGGCCTGCTCGAAATGCTCGATCAGGGTGATCGAGACATTGTCGATCTCGAACCGCACCGCCGCCTCGGGATGCATGTCGAAGGCGTGGCTGAGGGCGGCGCGGATGGTGCCGCCGTGCGCCGTCGCCACGATGTCGCGGCCGCGATGCTCGGCCGTGAGCTTCTCGATGCTCTTCACCGTGCGCTCGCGCAGGTCGATGAAGCTCTCGCCGCCGGGCGGCCGGAACTCGGGCGGTCCCAGCCAGAACAGATGGTTGCTGCCGTGATCCTTGGCGATCTCGACATAGGTGAGGCCCTGCCACGAGCCGAAATGCTGCTCGGCCAGCGCTGGATCGATCAGCAGCCGACCCATCTCGGCGCCGGCCTTGGCCAGATGCTCCGCGGTCTTGCGCGCGCGCAGAAGGTTGGACGAGTACCAGACCGCGCCCTTGGGCAGCAGTGCCGCCTGATGCTTGAACAGGGCCTCGTTGCTGACGTCGCAGTCCTTGTCGGACTGGCCGTAGCAGCGCGCCTCGGGATTGGGGACAGGTGCATGCCGCACCCACCACCAACGGGTGATGGCACCCGTAACCTTTGCTCCTGTTGCCATGCCGAAGGTTCTAGCGGGCGATCAGGAGCGCCGCCACCACGAGAAAGACGATCTCCGCCGTCTGCTGCACGGCGCCCAGGGTGTCGCCGGTGTAGCCGCCCAGCCGCTTGGCGATCCAGTGCGAGGCGGCCCAGGCTGCGGCACAGGCGGCGAGCGGCGCCAGCAGCGCCACGAACAAGCCCTTGCCCAGCAGCAGCAGGAACGCGAGCAGCGCGCCGATGCCGACGGTGAGCCAGACATCGTTGTCGGTCGGCTTGCCGGCCCGCGCGCCCAGCCCATCGGAATGCACCGGTGAAAACGCGAGCAGCGGATAGGCGATCACGGCGCGCGACAGCGCGTGCGCGCCGATCAGCACCACCAGCCCGGTGGCGCCGCTGAACTGGGCGATGCAGGCGACCTTGATCAGCACCGAGAGCGCGATGGCCAGCACACCGAACGTGCCGTTGCGACTATCGCGCATGATTTCCAGGCGGCGCTCGGGGTCGAGCCCGTGCGGGCCCAAGCCGTCGGCGGTGTCGGCCAACCCGTCCTCGTGCAAGGCCCGCGTCGCAAGCACGGCGGCACCGACCGCAAGAACGCCGGCGAGCCAGCCCGCTCCTGAGACACCATGAACGACCGCGAAGACAAGGCCGGAAGCGAGTCCGACACCGGCGCCGACGAAAGGCAGCACCGGCAGGACATCGGCCAACTGCCAGCGCGGGATGCCGACATCGAGTTTCAGCCCGGTGAAGAACGAGGCCTGCTCGCGGAAGGCTTGTAGCCACTCGTCGAAAGACGACGGCCGGCCATGGGGTGCTTCGAACTCGTTAGGACTGGTCATGTGGGTCTGGTCATGTTGAGGCAAATATAGGAGGGTCCGCGCCCAAATGAATGCCCCAACAGCGACTTTCGATGAAATGCGCCGGATCCTGCGCGAGCTGCCGGGACCGGACCTCGCCGCCCAAACCGAGGTGGTGCGTCGCCAGACCGAGCTCACCAAGCCGCCGGGCTCGCTCGGCCGGCTGGAGGAGATCGCGGGCTGGCTGGCCGCCTGGCAGGGCCGCGCCCACCCGCGCGTCGAGCGGCCCCGGATCGCGGTCTTTGCCGGCACCCACGGCGTCGCAAAACGCGGCGTCTCGGCCTACCCGCCCGAAGTCACGCAGCAGATGGTGAAGAACTTCCTGGACGGGGGTGCCGCCATCAACCAGCTCGCCGCCGCGATCGACGCCGACCTCCGCATATACGAACTCGACCTCGCCCACCCGACCGACGACTTCGCCCAAGGCCCGGCCATGAGCGAGGCCCGCGCCGCCAACGCCATGGCCTACGGCATGATGGCGGCCGAGCCCGGCATCGACGTGCTGTGCCTGGGCGAAATGGGCATCGCCAATACGACAGTCGCGGCCACGCTCTCGGCTGCCCTGTTCGGCGGCAGCGGCGCCGACTGGGCCGGCCCCGGCACCGGCGTCGCTGGGACCGCCTTTGCCCACAAGATCGCCGTCATCGACGAGGCGCTGGCCCATCACAAGGACGCCATCGCCGCCCGCGATCCTCTTGCGCTGCTCGCGGCCGTGGGCGGCGAGGAATTCGCGGCCCTGGCCGGCGCCATCGTGGCCGCCCGCATGGCCCACATCCCGGTGCTGCTCGACGGCTATGCCTGCACGGCCGCCGCCGCCGTGCTCCATGCCGCCGACCGCCGCGCGCTCGATCACTGCCTGGTCGCCCACCGCTCGGCCGAGCCCGGCCACACGCGGCTGCTCGCGGCAATCAACCAGCGCCCCCTGCTCGACCTCGACATGCGCCTGGGCGAAGGCTCGGGCGCGGCACTCGCCGTGCCGATCCTGAAAGCCGCCGCCGCCTGCCACAACGGCATGGCGACCTTCGCCGAAGCCGGCGTATCCTCGAAGGGCGCGTAGCCTTCTGTCATCCTGAGCGCAGCGAAGGATCTCACCGTAGCAAGTGCAAGGTCCTTCGCTTACGCTCGGGACGACAGGAGAGGTCCATCCCGTGCTCAGACGTTCGATTATCGCAACCGCAATCCTGCTGCCCACCGCGGCGCTCGCCCATCCGCCGCAGGCGCCCCAGGGCGCCGAGGCCCAGCGCATGATCGACGAGGTGACGGCGTTCCGCGCCAGGCTCGCCAAGGCCGTCGAAACAAAAGATTTCGCCACGTTGCGTTCCTCCTATGCGGACACGTTCAGCCACACCCATGGCTCGGGAAAATTAGACAACAAGGACGCGCGCCTGGTGGCGGCGATGGCCGGCGAGCCGCTGATCGAGGCGGCACCCGCCAGCGAGCTCGTCTTCCGCGTCTTCAGCGGGCCCACCGTGATCCTGACCGGCAAAAGCCCGATCCTGAACGTGAAGGAGCAGAAGCCGTACGACTTCCGCTGGGTCTGCGTTTACGTCACCGCCATCAGCGGCTGGCAGCTCGCGGTGAGCCAGGCGACAAGGCTCTCCTAAGCGAATGCTGCACTTCGTCGCCACCCATCCGTCCGCCGTCCTCGTCCTGTCGTTCCTCGCCCTGTGGGCGGCGACGGCGATCGGCGCCGCGCTCAAGAAGCGACGGCCGCTCGACGAGGACCTGCGCCAGGACTTCAACCTGATCCTGGCCGCGACGCTCACCCTGCTCGGCCTGCTGATCGGCTTCAGCTTCTCGATGGCCAGCACGCGCTACGACCAGCGCAAGACCTACGAGGAGGCCGAGGCCAATGCGATCGGCACCGAATACCTGCGCGCCGACCTGCTGCCCGCCGACGCCGCCGCCCGCGTGCGCGCGCTCCTGAAGCAGTACACCGAGCTGCGCGTGCGCTTCTACACGGCCAACGAGGCCGACGTCGCCCGCATCGACGCCGACACCGCCCGGCTGCAGAAGGAGCTGTGGGCCGCCGTGCTGCCCGTGCCCCAGGCGCCGCCCGCGCCCCCGCCCGGGGCGTTGGAGGCGCTGGTCGTGGCCGGCATGAACGACGTGCTGAACGCCCAGGGCTACACGCAGGCGGCGTGGTGGAACCGCATTCCCACCTCGGCCGGCCTGCTGATGGTGCTGATCGCCTTCACCTGCAACGTGCTGCTCGGCTACAGCCTGCGCAGCGCCTCGGAGCGCAGCAAGCTGCTGCTCGTGCTGCCGATTGTCGTCGCCATCGCCTTCGCGCTGATCAACGACATCGACACGCCGCGCCACGGCCTGATCCGCGTGGTGCCGCAGAACCTCAACGCCCTGCTGGCGTCGTTCGGGCCGCGTTAGGAGCCACCGGCCCGCCTCGGGCGACAGCAGATCGTCGAGACAGTCCTCGGATGCCGAGGCTTTTTGCCGACGCCCCGGTGTCGGGAAAATCCTGTCGGAAAATTCAAGGCGTTGATCGGCAAGGCTTTTCGCCGGCCCTTTTCCGACACCCGCGTGTCGAAGAATGCGAACCAGAGCCATCAAGCCTTGGGCGGCAAGCCGATCATGCCGCGCAGCCGGCTGAACTCGGCCTGAAGGTTGGCGCGCAGGTTGGGCAGCACATCGTACGCCCTGTCCTGCAGTTTTTCTTAGGCCGCGAGGTCGTTGCCGCCCGCGAACTGCCACAGCCGGTCGATGCGTCGGCTGTAGGCCGCCAACTGTCGGGAGACCACATCGTCGGTCGCCTCGAAGGAGAATGCCGGCGGCGCCCAGGCCCGGCCCCGCCCCTCGAGGAAATCGGCGGCCGCCAGCACGTCGAAGGAGACGCACCACCTCATCCTGTAATCGTCACCCTCGGCGCGGGCCATGAGTGCGGCGACCTCGCGATCGAAGAGGTAGAGCTTGACGCTGACCTCCCAATCCTTCTTGACCCAGAAGACGCTGAGGGCTTGCACATCCACCTGCCACTGCACGCCCGGCGCGACCTGCCGCTTGGTCCAGAAGGAGAAGCCACCCGCAGACGCGCGCCGGCCCGCTGGCCGGTCGCCCGGACGCAACGCCGCCCACGCTTTGCGGGCAGCCTTCATCCTCTCGACCCAGTAGGGCTTTTTCGGCTTCACGTCGGTCGCACCCTGATTCTCAGAACGCGATGCCGCCCCAGGGATTCGGGAATGACCTCAAGACCTGCCCTGATCATCTGTCGCCTGGTCGTGACCATCAGGCCGTTTCCGGCCGCTTGCTGAAGTCCGGCTTCACGATCTGCGGCAGCACCTCGTAGAGCCTGAGCAATGTCTCCTCCGGCGTCTTGGTGACGCCGCTCTCCCAGTAGATTTCCTTGAGCCACAGCGCGACGCTGGCCCAAGAGGTTCCGACTCCTTGAACCTCATACCAAGCCCGAAGCGCGGCCTCGAACCTGGCGACGACTCTGGCATCGCGCGCGCCGCCAGCCTCGAGATGCCGTGCCATCCAGCGTGCAAACTCCACGATCGGGCGATCATCGTCCCACACCATCAGCCGTCCCATCTCCGACAGGCACTGCTGGCAAATCCACTCGACAAGCTGATATCGACCGGCGGCGATGGCGATCAGAACAGCGGTCGCGATGGGACCAGGCTCGTCGCCCTGCCACTGCTCGTGGACATGGTCGGCGGCGCGACGGAACTCCCTCACGCCGTCTTCGCCACATCCGATCCATCGGCCCAGCCCCATGAGCCACCACCATTTCACGGCCACTTCCCGGCTCGAATAACTTGGGAACGGCGATGGTTCGGTGCCCGAAGGCGGCTCGTACCCCTCCATCCAGGCCAAAATCCTGCGAATGGGTGCCAGGAGTTCGTCATGCAGCCCGACGAATATTCCCGGGATAAGGTCCCAAGACAACGTGTTCGCCGCCCGCGCGCGGGCAAGCATCGGGTCGGATCCAGGATCGAAGGCTACGATCCTATTCCAATGGGTGAGAGTCGACCATTGCAATAGATCCACATCGAAGCCTTTTGGACTCCGTCGCTTCACCGATCGTCTCCCTTCCCGATGATGCCACGCGAGGCGCCATCGACCTGGTCGAGCACGCCGCTCCAGGCCTTGCCGGTGCCTATGGTGAGGATCGTTACGCGACCGTCCTTCATATCCCGCTTCGCTGCTTCCGCGCGATCCGGCGTCAATCGCCCTTCTCTTTCGGCACGTTCGATGTTTTTGATCACTGCATCCTGGTACGAATCAACTCTGCCTTTCAATCCCTGCATGCTGGGCGTTACCGCCTGCTCGTGCAGGCGATACTTCGAATCGAAGACCCGCACCTCGCCCGAAGGGCTGATCGAGACCACGTCCGGGCCGTTCCTGCCGCCGGCGTTGCCGTAGTGGACGACGACGTCGTCGGGAAGCGCCTGAAGGATACGGTTGGCCAGCCTGAGTTCGCCGATGTAGCCCTTGCGAATGTTTTCGTGGTTCGGATTGTAGTCGATCCCCGCCGCGGGTGCTCCCAACCTGGGGTTGAGTGGAATGCCCACGGGCGTTTCGATGCGGTCGGCGCCGGTATAGTGGTCGCCGGTGCTCTCCTGGTCGTTCAGCATCACAACATGCTTGGTCAAAAGAAGAGCATCGCCAAGCAGAGCAAGGATATCGCGCGGCGGTCGTGGCGGCGGCAGTTGGTTCGAGGGGCTTGTCCCAGTCTCGCCCTCGCGGTTCGTATCGTTGCCACCTGCCTTCCGCGGCGGCCGGGCCATGAGGGCGCCGAGCTGTTCGAGAATCCGGTCGGCCTCCTGCGGCGTTCCGACGACCTGGGCGATGTGGTCCAGGTCGAAGCGCAAGAAGCGGCCGCGAGGTCCCTCCACGACCTCCATCGGGATGGGCAGCTTCTCCCACTTGGCGCCAATGCCCGAGCCGAGGAGACCACTGTCGACGCGCCGCTCGGCGTAGACGTATCGCTGCCCTGGCGGCAGCGTCACACGCAGCCCGTCTTCGACATCGACCGTCTCGCCCTGGAAGTTGTCGGGGATCACCATCGACAGGGCGAACGAGCCGGCGCCCACGGCAACACGCGGCAAAGCCTTGATCGCGGCCTTGGCCGCTTCTCCAAGCGCGCCTGCGGTCGGCGCTTCGGGCCTCACCCATGTCGAAGTCGCTGCGGTGCCCGGCTGAGTCGGGGGCTGTTCACTGGCAGTACCGGCTTTGGCCACTCGGTAGTCCTGGCTTCCCGGAGACGGCTCCACGGCCGGCGCGCTACCGCTCGGACCGCGAGCTACTTCCTCCCCGACGATCGTTTCGATGTCGGCGCCTTTGGGCGGGCGGCCTTCGATGGCTTCGAAGCTGTCGAGCCTGTCTCGTACGTTGGCGCGGACGACACGTGCGTCGGGGCTGTCGGTGTCGATGCCTTTGGCCTCCATGGCGCGATCGGCATCGAGGCGGGCGTGCCGGTAGCGGACGAAGGCCGGGTCCATCGTGCCGTCAGCGATCGCCTTCTGGGCGGCGGCGAAGCGCGCGTGGTCCTCGTCGTCGAGCGACAGGCGATGACGGTGGAGATCGAGGGCAGGAAAAGCGCCGGACTTGTAGACCAAGAGCCAGTCGAGCCGCTCGAAGAGGTCGCCGTCGGTCCTGAGGCGGCCCTCGATGAAGAGAGTTTCGAGGCCCTGCCACTGGTCCGGGGCGAGCCAGTCGCGGATGTCCGGCGGTATCGCCAGAAACGACCGGCCGGGGGTCTTTTCGAGCCAGT